>ERZ1740059.128-NODE-128-length-40840-cov-6.237318_pt1 | contig 40840 bp, 32 predicted proteins | sample MGYA00581744_ERZ1740059 | MGnify/ENA primary metagenome ERZ1740059 (study PRJEB43018, sample SAMN04849738) | marine metagenome | isolation source: floating plastic debris | place: Pacific Ocean | collected 2008-08-28 | study: EMG produced TPA metagenomics assembly... | reverse complement strand
TGGTGCGCTGCCTGCTCGGGCGGCGCGCCGTCGTCCTGGGGCCGCGGCGCTGCTCCGTGGGCGCGACGGCGCGGGATCTGGCCGCGCATCGGGCGACGCTGACCTCCCTGGTGCCGACCATGCTGCACCGGCTGCTGGAGAAGGGCTGGCGCCCGCCTTCGAGCCTGCGGGCCGTGCTCCTCGGCGGCGCCGCGGCCACACGGACGCTGCTGGCCCGTGCCGAAGGTGCGGGCGTCCCTGCGCTGCCCACCTACGGCGCGACGGAGACCTGCGCGCAGGCCGCGACGCGCGCGCCGGGCACGCCGCCCCCCGCCGACGCCGGGGTCGGCGCACCGCTCCCGGGGGTCGCGCTTCGCGTGCGGGAGGGGCGCGTGGAGCTTCGCGGCCCGACGCTCTTCGACGGCTACCTCGGCGAGGACGGCAGCCTCGATCCCGCGCGCACGCCCGACGGCTGGTGGGCGAGCGGCGACCTCGGGACGCTCGATGCGTCCGGGCGTCTTCACCTGCGCGGACGGCGCGCCGACCTCATCGTGACCGGAGGCGAGAACGTATATCCGGCGGAGGTGGAAGCGCTCCTCGCGGAGGCCCTGCCCGGCGTCGAGGCCGCGGTCGTCGGCCTCGCGGACGAGGAGTGGGGCGAGCGCGTCGCGGTCGCCTTCGCGGGCGCGGACGAGCGCGCCGCCCACGAGGCCCTCCGGCGCACGTCGCTGGCCGCTCATCAGCGACCGCGGGCCATCGCCCTCCTGACCGAGCTACCCCGGACGCCCGCGGGCAAGGTCGATCGCCGCGCCCTCCGCGCGCTACCCTTCGAGCCACTCCCGGGCAGCACCTGAGCGCGACATCCCGGTCACGTTACCGGGCGGGACCGGCACGGGACGCAACGAGGGGACGCGATATACTCGCCGCGTGCCCCACCGGGTCCTCATGCTCGTCGTGCTGGCCGCCTGCGCGGTGCCCGAACGTGGCGGGCTCTTCGAGAGCGACGGCGGCGCCGATGCCGGCACGGACTGCCCCGAGGGCCGGCGGGACCTCGACGGTGACGGCGTGTGCGAGTGCGTCATCGAGGGGCCGGACGTCTGTGACCTCGTCGACAACGACTGCGACCCGAGCACCCCGAACGGGTCCGCGAGCGCTGGCTTCGGCGCGCCCTGCGACGGCATCGACGCCGACCTCTGCGAGGATGGCAGGGTCGGCTGCGTCGCCGGCAGCCTCGAGTGCGAGGACGCCAGCGACGACGCCCCCGACGTGTGCAACGGCATGGACGACGACTGCGACCCGTCGACCCCGGACGGCAGCGGCGACGCCCGCGTGGGGACCGGCTGCGACGGGGACGACCCGGACGATTGCGCGGGGGGGCTCTTCGTATGCGAGGGCGGCGCCCTTCGCTGCGACGACCCCGGCGGCGCGGGCCAGGAAATCTGCGACGGCGTCGACAACGACTGCGACCCGGCGACGCCGGACGGCGCGGCCGATCCCATGGACGGCGCCGCCTGCGACGGCGCGGACGCCGACCGCTGCGACGAGGGCACCCTCTCGTGCCGGGGCGGAAGCCTGGTGTGCAGCGACGAGAGCGGAGACAACCCCGAGCTCTGCAACGGGATGGACGACGACTGCCGCGGGGACACGCCCGACGGCGCCTGCGAGGCGAGGCTGGGCCAGCGCTGCGACGGGGACGACGGCGACCTTTGCCAGGAGGGCGTCATCGAGTGCCGCCGGAGCGCGCTCCGGTGCACGGACACCACCGGGGACGACCGGGACGTCTGCAACGGGATGGACGACGACTGCGACCCCGCGAGCGTCGACGGCGCGGAGGATCCGGCGGTGGGCGGCGCCTGCGACGGCGACGACGCCGACGCCTGTACGGAGGGCGTCGTCGAGTGCCGGGGCGGGGCGACGGTCTGCAGCGACATGACCGGCGACAACCTGGAGCTCTGCAACGACGCGGATGACGACTGTCGCCCTGGCACTGCCGACGGCGCGGACGACGCGCGCGTGGGTGTGGCCTGCGACGGGGACGACGCGGACGCCTGCGAGGAAGGCGTCGTGCAGTGCATCGGCGGGGGGATCATCGCCTGCGACGACCGAAGCGGGGACGACCTGGAGCTCTGCAACGGCCTCGACGACGACTGCCGATCGGACACGGCGGACGGCGTCGACGACCCGCGCGTGGCGATCCCCTGCGATGGCCCCGACGCCGACGAATGCGAGGAGGGGACCTCGAGCTGCGCGGGGGGCATGGTGAGCTGCGACGACGCCACGGGGGACGACGTCGAGGCGTGCAACGACGTCGACGACGACTGCGACGGCGACGTGGACGAGGCGCTCACGCGCGCCTGCGCCAACGCCTGCGGGACGCCCGGGACCGAGGTCTGCGAGGCCGGCGCGTTCGTCGACTGCGACGCGCCCGACGTGCCCGCGGAGGTCTGCAACGCCGTCGACGACGATTGCGACGGCGAGGTCGACGAGAGCGGATGCACCGGCTGCGCCACCTTCGACGGCGCCGGTCGCATCTACCTCGTGTGCTTCTCCGAGCCCTGGGCCGTCGCCCGGGCGTCCTGCACGAGTCGCGGCTACGCGCTCGTGACCGTCGACGACGCCGCCGAGCAGACGCTCCTCGAGGACACCGTGTCCCCGGACCGCGAGCACTGGATCGGCCTCAACGACCGCGACACGGAGGGCGACTACGAGTGGGTCGATGGTACGGCGCTCGGCAGCTTCGACAGCTGGGACGCCTCCGAGCCGCGCGCGAGCGGCTCGGACGACTGCGTGCGCATGGAGGACGGCCCGGGACGCAGCGGCGACTGGGAGGTCGCCAACTGCCTCGTCTTCGAGCGCTTCATCTGCGAAGCGGACGACCCTCGCGTGCCCTAGTGGGGAACCACCGCTCCTTTCGTTCGGCTATCGGTACGCCCAGAGCACCTGGTCCACGCTCACCGCGCCGCGATCGACGACGAGGTGCTGGTAGGCGCCCTGGAGCTCGACGTCCGCGGCGTGACGGCCGAACTGCGTGTAGAGAAAGTGCGTCAGCTCGCCGACGGTGAGCACCCGATCGGCCGGCGCCCGGTCCGCTTCTCCCGTGACCGCGGTGCGGAGGAAGTGGCTGAGATAGCCGCCGGCCTGGAACTGGCCCGCCACGGCGCTGAGCACGTCCTCCTCGGAGCTGAAGAGCCCGACGCGCCCGGGCTGCGTGATGAGGTCCTTCGCGAAGCCGCCGCTGTAGCAGGCGTCGAGCGCCGCCACGGCGACCTGCGCGCCGACGCCGTCGAAGAGCTGGCCGAGCTCATCGTCGAGGAGCGGGCCGTCGTGGAGCACCAGGTACTCGTCCGTCGCGTCGATCTCCCGCCCGTCCCGGCTCCCGGGGCGCTGCCCGCCGTGGCCCGAATAGAAGAAGAGAAAGACGTCGTCCGGGCCCACCTCGCCGGCGAAGCGTCGCATGGCGCTCCGAACGTTGGTCGTGGTCGCCTGCGCGTCCGTCAGGAGCACCTGCCGGCTCGCGTCGAGGAGCCCTTCGTTGCGAAGCGCTTCGGCGAGCTTGATGGCGTCGTTGGCGCACTCGGGAAGGTCCCCCACGCCCGGCGGGTAGTCGGTGATGCCCGCGAAGAGGCCGAAGACGCGGCCCGCACCGCCGGCGCCGTGGGCGTCCGCGCGGGGTATCGCCGTGCCGGCCTCGAAGGCCAGCGCATAGGCGCCGGTCTCGCCGGCCTGATAGCTCGTGACCGTGATCTGGTAGGCACCCGTCTCCGCGGAGGGGAGCTCCACGAGCGAGTCGCGCGTGGTGGCGTTCTCATCGTCATTGTCGATCTGCCGGCCGCTCGGCGTGCGCACGATCAGGTAGGGGTCGAAGGCGCTGGAGCGAAGCCGAATGCGCACCGGCGTGCCCGCCGTGAAGCTGCGCGTGTAGCGGTCCGCGAGCTCCCCCGTCGAGAGCGTCGCGTCGCCCCGGGCGAGGGCGCCGCTCTGCGTATCGCCCTCCGCCGCCACGGAGCGCGCGTCGGCATTCGCGCTCGGCGCGGGGGCGGCGCCGCCGCGGCGCACCACGAGCTCGTAGGGACCCGTTTCGCCCGGTCGGTAGCTCGTGACGAGCACGCGGTAGGTGCCCGCGCTCTGCGCCACGAGCTCGAGCCCCGCGTTGGTGCCACCACCGGGCGCGTCGTCATTCTCCTGCTGCTCGCCCGAGGGCGGCTTCACGATGACGTAGGTGTCGAAGGCCGCGCTCCGCACCTCGAGATGCACATGCTCCCCCGCCGCGAGCGTGAGCTCGTGCGTGTCCGCGAGCTCCCCGCTCCGTAACGTGGCGTCTCCCTGCGCGAGCTCGCCGTGGAGCGTGTCACCGCCACCGGTCGCAGCGGCCACCGAGGGCGGCGGCGTGGGCGTGTCGCCGCCGGCCTGTTCCGTGAGCGTGAGCTCGTAGGCGCCCGTCTCGCCGGGCGAGTAGCTCGTGACGAGCACCTCGTGGGCCCCGGCCTCGCTGGTCTCGAAGAGCAGCCCCGCGCTCCGGTCGGACTCGGAGACGTCGTCGTTGTCTCGCTGTTCGCCGCTCGGTGAGCGCACGATGAGGTAGGGGTCGAAGGCCGGGCTGGTCAGGCGAAGATCCCAGCGCTGCCCGGGCTCCCACGCGAAGGTGAAGCGGTCGGCGAGCTCACCGCTGGAGAGCGTGGCGTCGCCGGCCGCGAGCTGTCCGGTGCGTACGAGCGCGTCTCCACCCGGCCCCGCGGCGGCCGCCAGCGCCGCCGGCGCGATCGAGGGACGCGCGCCCTCGCTCAGCTTGAGCTCGTAGGCCCCGCGCATGCCGGCCCGGTAGGCCGTGGCGACGACGCGGTAGGTCCCGTCCTCGGGAAGCTCGAGCTCGAGGGCCGCATGCATCGTGCCGCCGCTGTCGTCGTTCTCGAAGTGCCGGCCGCTCGGCGCGATGACCAGGAGATAGGGGTCGAAGGCGTCGGAGCGCAGCTCGAGGCGCAGGGTCTGGCCCTCCCGGCCTTCGAGCGCGTAGAGGTCGGCGGGCTCGCCCGTGGGCAAGGTGCCTTCGCCGTCGCCGAGAGCCGCGCTTCGCGCCTCTCCCACCGCGAGCGTCACCGTGGCCGCCTCCGGGGGCAGCTGGTGGTGCGCTCGGCTCAGCACCGGCGTCGCGCCCGCCGTCGCGCGCTGCAGCGAGAGCCGGTAGCCGGCCTCGGCCTCCGGGCCCGGCGAGAGCAGCTGGAGGCGATGGAAGCCCGGCTCCACCAGCCGGTACACGCCGCTCCCCGCGGCGGAGAGCGCCCGGCCCTGCGTGTCCACGAGCAGCGCCAGCGGCACGGCGTCGCCGCGGGCTTCGATGCGGAGCTCGAGGGGTCCGGTGTCCCCGCCGGGCACGAGCCACACGTCCTGAAGGCGCCCTTCGGGCCCGCGACCGTCGCTGGCGTCGAGCTCGCCCTCGTAGCTCGTCCCGAGCGAGAGGAGCGGCGCAGCGGCGTCGGCCGGCGACTCGCGGCTCACGCGCACGTGGTAGCTCCCGCCCTCGCCGGGACGGTGGCTCGCCACGCGCACCTTCATCACGCCCGCCTCCGCCACGAGCAGGCTCAACCGCGAGCGCAAGCGATCGCCCTGGAAGTCGTCGTTGCGAAGCGTCCCGCCACTCGGCGGCGTCACCTCGAGGCGCGGGTCGAAGCCCTGGGCCCGAAGGTCGACCACGATGTGGTCGCCGGCGGCGACGGGGACGTCGAAGCTCGCGCGCCCCGGGGCGCCTTCGAGGCCGACCAGCGCACCGCTATGGTCGAGGAGCGCGGCGTCCCCGGTCGGCGTCGGCGGGAGCTGCCGGGCGCCCTTGCCTTCGCCGCACTCGCAGGCACCGAGGAGCCCGAGCCACAGCATCCACGCACGCCATCGTCCACTCGCCATGCGGTCCTCCGGGCCACGCCAGCCGCTGCTTTTGTACCCGATGCGGTCGCTCGCCGTTCCCCATGCCGCCATCATTACGTGAATCGAATATATGTCGATCGTTGTAATGAGACGCGATCGGTGTAATATATGTCCGCATGCCGCTGACGCGACCCCGGCAGCTCGTCCTCGACCTTCTGGCGGCGGCCTCGCCGGTCCCGGTCGCGGCCCGAGCCATCGTCGAAGCGGGGGTCATCCTGGGTATCAAGGAGAACGCGCTGCGCGTCGCGCTGAGCCGCCTTCGCGCCCGCGACGCCATCGCGAGCCCGTCGCGTGGGGCCTACGTGCTCGGTCCGGCGGCGCCGCCGCGCCCGCCCACGCCGTGGACGGCCACCGACGACGCGCTGCTCTCTCCATGGGACGGCACGAGCTGGCTGGCCGTGCACGAGCTGGGTGAGCTCCCCGAGGCGCTCCGCTGGCTGGGCTTTCGGCCGGTGCTCCGTGGGCTCTCCATGCGGCCGGCGAACCTGCGCGGCGGTGTGGACGCGCTGCGCGGAGAGCTCGGCGCCGGTCGCGCGGTCTTCCTCGCCAGCGCCCTCGAGCCCGCGCCCGACGCCGAGGCCCTGTGGAGCGTGCGCGCGCGACGGGCGAAGCAGACCGCGCTCGCCGAGGCCCTCGAGACCGGGCTGGCGGCGCTTCGGACGGCCACTCCAGCGGACGATGCGGCGCTCGCGACGGCCTTCCGGCTGGGCGGGGCCGCGCTGCGGAGCCTCCACCTCGACCCGCGCCTTCCCCCCGCGCTCGCGTCCGCGGAGCCTCGGCAGCGACTTCAGTCGGCCATGAGCCGCTACGACCGGCGCGCGCGCGCGCTCTGGGCCACGCGGCTCGGCCTCGCGGGCGCGACGCCCCTCGGTCGGCCCCTGCAGGCGCTGCGACCATGAGGGCGACGCAGCGATGACGACCGACGAAGAGCTCCTCGGCGTGCTCGGTCCGGAAGAGCGGGCGGCGCTCATGGCGCCGAGCGACCTGCGCGGTGCGCTCGCGGTGGCCGGCGATTGGGCGTTCGTGGGCGCCGCGCTCGCGCTCGTCGGGGCCTGGCCGAACGTCGTGACGGTGGCCGTGGCGCTCGTGGTCCTGGGCGGCCGCCAGCTCGGCTTCTCCATCCTGATGCACGAGGCCGCGCATCGGACGCTCTTCCGAACACGCCTGCTCAACGACGTTGTGGGGGAGTGGCTCTGCGCGGGGCCCGTGTGGGCGGATCTCCGTCGCTACCGAAAGCACCACCTGGCGCACCATGCCTTCACGGGCACCGCCAAGGATCCGGACCTCTGCCTCGTGACGCCTTTCCCCACCACGCGGGCGAGCCTGCTGCGCAAGGTGGCGCGTGATCTCACGGGCGTGGCCGGGCTCAAGCGCCTCGTGGCCATCTTCCTGATGGACACGGAGCGGCTGAGCTACACGGCGTCGGGCGGGGCGCGGCGCCTCGGTCCCGCCGACCGGCCCGCGGGCACGTGGCGCCGGGTCGCGCGACGCATGGCCCCCTTCGTCGTGTCGCAGTCCGTGCTCTTCGGCCTCTGCTGGGTCGCCGGTGCGCCCTGGCTCTACGCGGTGTGGCTGGCGGCGCTGCTCACGACCTACTCACTCTTCCTGCGCGTTCGGGCCATTGCCGAGCACAGCTGCACCGGGGAGGGGCCCGCGGCCTTTCCCTCGACGCGGACGACCGAGGCCGGGTGGCTCGCGCGGCTCACCGTGGCGCCGCACGGGGTGAACTACCACCTCGAGCACCATGCGCTGATGAGCGTGCCCTTCTTCCGGCTGCCGGCCTTCCATCGGCTTTTGCGCGAACGGGGGGCGCTCGCAGGCGCGCACGTCGCTCCGGGCTACGGCGCGGTGCTTCGCCGGGTCGTGACGCCCGACCCGGCGGTCGCCTGAGGCCGAAAGGGGAAGCGGTGCCCTTTCGTGGCCCTCGCGGGGACCTTTCGTGATCGAAGGCGCGGCGCCAGCGCCTGTCCCCCCTGCCCGCTGCGCCGGCAGGGGCAGGAGACGACACATGACGCAGCCCACGACGCTCTCGACGCCCCGCGATCTCCCGACGCTCTCGCGCCACCTGGGCCAGCTGGCGGGGCGCTGGAACGAGCGCCGCAAGGAGCTCCTCGAGGGACGCCGGCCGAAGGCGTATTGGCTGGGCCTGGCGCTCTTCCTCGGTGGCTGACCTGGTCGGCGAAGGGAGCCGCTGAGAGACTCGGCGCGCCATGCGAGAGCTCCGGCCATCGGCGCGATGCGTCGCGCTTCTCCTGATCGTCGGCCTCACGGGCTGCGCGGAGGGGACGCCGGCCGTGACGCCGCGGACCCTGCACGCGATCGGCGACTCCATCCTCGCGTGGCATGGCGAGGAGGGCGCGTCGATTCCCCATGTGGCCGCGCGGACGCTCGGCTGGAACGTGCGGAACGAGGCCGTCGGCGGCACGCGGGTGCTCGGCGGCGACGAGGCCATCCCAACGCAGCTTCCGGAGGAGGCGGCGCCGTGGGTGCTGGTCAATGGCGGGCTGAACGACGTGAACATCACCTGCGACTGCGGCGCCTGTCGGGAGGTGCTCGACGCGCTGGTGAGCGAGGACGGGCGCGCCGGCGGGATGCCCACGCTGGTGCGTGGCATCCGAGCTCGGGGGAGCCGGGTGCTGGTGCTGGGCTACTACGCCTTCCCGCCGGGCGCGGCCTTCGGCGTGGCGCGCTGCGGCGACGAGATGCACGGCCTGAACCTCCGCCTCGCGCGCATGGCGGCCGCGCACGAAGGGGTGACCTTCGTGCGGGCGAGCCCATGGGTGTCCCCGACCCACACGGAGCTCTACGACGGCGACGGCGTCCATCCTTCGCGGCGCGGCGCCGAGCGCTTGGGTGCGGCCCTCGCCGAGGCGGTGCGGGCCGAAGACCGGCGCTAACGGCCTTCGAAGGTAGCTTCGCGGCGTTCGAGGAAGCTCCGGACGCCCTCCTCGGCGTCGGCCGAGGCGAGCACGCCGGGGAGCCGGCGCATCATGTCGGCGTGGCCCGCGGCGTGGCCCCGCTCCACCGCGGCGCGCGCCGACGCGAGCGTGGCCTGGATGCCGAGGGGCGCCCGGCGCGCGATGGTCTCGGCGAGGCCGACGGCGCGCCCGAGCGCGGCGCCGGCGGGCACCACCTCCTGGACCAGCCCCAGCCGGTGCGCCTCCTCCGCGCCGAAGCGATCGCCCGTGAGCAGCCAGCGCATGGCATCGCCCCAGCCGGCGATCCGCGGAAGCCGGAGCGTGGCCCCGCCGAAGGGGAAGCTGCCGCGATTGACCTCGATCTGGCCGAAGCTCACGTCGTCCGAGGCCACCCGCACGTCCTGGGCCAGCGCGAGCTCGATGCCGATGGTGAGCGTGATGCCCTGGATGGCCATGACGGTCGGTTTCGTACGCACGCGCTCGCCGAGCCCCAGCGGATCGACGCTCCCGGGTGGGAAGAGCGTCTCGCCGCGGGCCACGGCGGGCCCGACCTCGGCGAGATCGAGGCCGCCGGTGAAGTGGTCGCCGTGGGCGAAGAGCACAGCGCAGCGGGCCGCGTCGTCCTCCTCGAAGCGCGTGTACGCCTCGGCGAGCTCCCGGAGCATGCGGAGGTCGAAGGCGTTCCGCTTCTCGGCCCGATCGAGGCCGATGAGGCGCAGGTGCCCGCGCGCTTCGTAGGTGATGCGGGGGCGCTGAGGGTCCGGCGTGCTCATCGCGGCGTTCTCCCGAGCCAGCTCCGCGCGCAGGGCGTCGCGGAGATCATGCGGGTTTTCGGCGTCATTGGTTTCATTAGTTCGGTCCGTCCCCTTGGAGGACGGCGTCGACGATGGGCGGGTAGCCCTCGCGGTAGCTCGGGATGCGGAAGGTGTAGCCGCTCGCGCGGAGAAGGGCGTTGCGGATGCGTTTGCTACCGCCGCGGCCCGGAGCCTCCTGGCCCTCGCCGGGCCCCGGCACCGGGACGCCCAAGCGCTCGGCCAGGAAGGCCTGCACCTCTGCGAGCGGAGCCGGCGCGTCGTCCGTGCCGCAGTAGAGCGGCGCCGGGTCCTCGAGCGTGAGAAGGTGATGGAGCGCACCGGCGCAGTCGTCACGGTGGATGCGGTTGGTCCACCGGGTCGTCGCCGGACGGCGCGCGCGCCCGTCCCGCACCGAGCGGACGAGCATCGTGCGCGTCGGTCCGTAGATGCCGCTCAGGCGCAGCACGATGGCGTCCGGTCGGCGCGCGTACAGCGCCTGCTCGCCCGCGAGGAGCGCCTCACCGGTCGCGCGCGTCGGCTCCGGCCGCGTGCCTTCGTCGACCCAGCGACCGTCGGCCGCCCCGTAGACGCCGGTGCTGGAGACGAGGATGAAGCGCTTTGGTGCAAGAGCGTCGAGCACGTTCGCCGGGCCCTGGGCGTAGGTTCGCTCGTACGCTTCCCGCGCCTTGCTCCGGTCGCGCACGCCGGGGCTCGCGGCGTACACGACCGCGTCCGTGTCCGCGTGAGGCGCGAGCGCCTTCGCGAGCGCCGCAGCGTCGAAGAGGTCTGCGGCGAGCGCATGCGCGCGCTCGGGCAGCCCCGTCGGGGTGCGCCTGAGGCCGACCACCTCATGCCCCGCCGCGACGAGCTCCGCGGCGAGCGCCTTTCCGACGTAGCCGCAACCCGCGATCAGGACCTTCACGACTCACCGAGCGCGGCGAGCCAGTCGTCCGCGTCCACGAGCTCACGCAGCGCGGCCAGGTCGAAGCGCCCCGGCCGATGCTCCCCGGTGCGCGCCGCCACCTCGACGATGCGGGCATCCGCCGCGGCCTGCGCCTCCGCGTCGAGGCCGAGAGCCGCGCCGAGCTCTTCGAGAACCTCGCGCTCCGCGAGCGACCGGTCTCCGTCGAGCGCGGAGACCCACACGGCCACGCTGAAGGTGAAGGCGCGATCGGCGGCGGAGAGGGCCCGGAAGTCCAGCTCCGCGAGCCGGGGCCTCTGCCGCGTGGCCGCGTCGAGCGCCGCCACCTCCTCCAGCGCGTAGCCCGCGTCGAGGGCCGCCGCGACGATGGCGTCGGCTTCCTCCGCGTCTAGGTCCCCGTCGGCCCAGCCGATCGCCGCCAGCGCGAGGAACACTTCCTGCGGCAGCTGAGGCGCGGTGGCCCCTTCGCCCTCCGCGGCCCTGACGTCCAGCTCGGTCTCGTCGCTCATGGCCCTGTCTCCGCCGCGCACTCTACACGCCACGCCGGGCCTCGGCGGGCGCGCGCGCGGCGGAAGCGAGGGGGGCGCGCTTGCGCCAGGGAGCCTTCGGCGCCAGGATTCATCCACTCATCCGTATGAGCGGATGAAAGCCCTCTCGCTCTCTCAAGCCTCCTGCATGCCCGGCGCCACTCCCCACGCCCAGCGCTCGACGCCCGAGCGCTCCACCGCGGACACCACGAGCCTTCATGACTCCGTGGGTCTGCTGCAGCTCTTCGCGGACCCGACGCGGGTGCGGCTGCTGACGCTGCTCGGGCGCCACGAGCTCAGCGTCGCGGAGCTGGTGGCCGTGACGGGTCTGGCGCAGTCGCGGGTCTCCACGCACCTCAAGCGCCTTCGGGAGGCGGGACTTCTCCACGATCGTCGCCTCGGCCCCTCGACCCGCTATCGCGCCCATGCGCGCATGCCGGCGCCCGCCGAGCGCCTCTGGGCCGTCGTCCGGGCTCAGCTCGAGGACGCGACCCTCCGGCAAGACGAGGTGCGCTGCGAGGCGCTGCTGCGCGCCCGCGCGGCGGACGCTCCCTGGCCGGAGGCCATCGCGGGCGAGATGGAGCGCCATTACTCGCCAGGGCGCACCTGGGAGGCGTACGCGCATGGCCTCAGCGCGCTGCTGCGCCTCGGCGACGTGCTCGACGTGGGCTGCGGTGACGGCTGGTCGGCGCGCATGCTCGCGCCGCGCTGCCGTTCCTACGTGGGCCTCGACCGAAGCGAGAAGGTGCTCGGCGCCGCGCGCGCTCGCCTCGCCGGCACGGACCACGTGCGCTTCGTGCAGGGCGAGATGGAGGCCCTCCCCTTCGATGGCGCCGCCTTCGACGCGGTGCTCCTCTTTCACGTGCTCAGCTACGCGCGTGCGCCGGAGCGCGCGCTCGGGGAGGCGGCGCGGGTGCTCCGGCGCGGCGGGCGGCTCGTGGTCACCACCCTCGCCGCTCACGGACACGGAGTGGTCACGGATGCCTACGGGCACCAGAACGCGGGCTTCGCGCCCGAGGCCCTCGCGCGGGTGCTCGAGGGCGCCGGCCTGAACGTGGCGAGCGTGGGCATCACCTCCCGGGAGCGGAAGAACCCGGGTTTCGAAGTCATCACCGCCGTCGCCGAGCGGCCGGAATCGGACGACGCAGGAGTGAGCGATGAACACGCGTGAACGGCTCGAGGCCATCCTCCGGGAGCGCATCCTCGTCATCGATGGCGCCATGGGAACCATGGTCCAACGCGTCGGCCTCGTGGAGGCGGACTACCGCGGCGAGCGCTTCCGGGAGCACGGCCACGACCTCAAGGGCAACAGCGACATCCTCTCGCTCACGCGGCCGGACGTCATCGGCGACGTGCACCGCCAGTACCTCGCGGCGGGCGCGGACCTCATCGAAACGAACACCTTCAGCGCCACGTCGATCAGCCAGGCGGACTACCACCTCGAGGGCGCCGTCCGGGACATCAACCTCGCCGCCGCGCGCGTCGCCCGGGCGGCCGCGGACGAGTTCTCCACCCCCGACCGCCCGCGCTTCGTGCTGGGCGCCATCGGTCCGCTGAACCGTACGCTCAGCCTCTCGCCGGACGTGAACGACCCGGGCTTCCGCGCCGTGACCTTCGACCAGGTCTGCGAGGCCTACCGCGAGCAGATCCGCGCGCTCATCGAGGGCGGTGTCGACGTGCTGCTCCTCGAGACCATCTTCGACACGCTGAACGCCAAGGCCGCGCTCGTCGCGACGGGCGACGTGCAGCGCGAGCTCGGGACCGAGCTGCCGACGATGATCAGCGCCACCATCACCGACAAGAGCGGGCGCACGCTCAGCGGTCAGACCGTCGAGGCCTTCTGGACGAGCGTGGAGCACGCCGAGCCGCTGCTCGTCGGCATCAACTGCGCCCTCGGCGCCGAGGAGATGCGGCCCTTCCTCGAGCGCCTCTCCACGACGGCGAGCTGCCCGGTACACGCCTACCCGAACGCCGGTCTCCCGAACGCCTTCGGCGAGTACGACCAGAACGCGCCCACCATGGCGGGCCTCGTGGGCGAGTTCGCGGAGGCCGGCTTCGTGAACGTGCTCGGCGGCTGCTGCGGCACCACGCCGGACCACATCGCCGCCATCGCGAAGTCCGTCGAGGGCATGGAGCCCCGTATCCCCGCGAAGAAGTCGACCGTGAGCCGCTACGCCGGGCTCGAGCCGCTCCGCGTGACCGAAGACGCCGGCTTCTTGATGGTCGGCGAGCGCACGAACGTGACGGGCTCACGCAAGTTCGCCCGGCTCATCAAAGAGGGCGACTACCCCACCGCCGTCGAGGTCGCCCTTCACCAGGTGCGCGGCGGCGCCAACATCCTCGACGTCAACATGGACGAGGGGATGCTCGACTCCGAGAAGGCGATGGTCACCTACCTGAACCTGCTCGCCGCCGAGCCCGAGATCGCGCGTATCCCCTTCATGATCGACAGCTCCAAGTGGAGCGTGATCGAGGCTGGCCTGAAGTGCGTGCAGGGCAAGGCCATCGTGAACTCGATCAGCCTCAAGGAGGGCGAGGCCGACTTCCGCGCCAAGGCGCGCCAGATTCGGAGCTACGGCGCCGCCGCCGTGGTGATGGCCTTCGACGAGGCGGGCCAGGCCGATACGGAGGACCGCAAGGTCGAAATCTGCCAGCGCGCGTACCGCATCCTCACCGAAGAAGAGGGCTGGGAAGGGTCGGACATCATCTTCGACCCGAACATCTTCGCCGTGGCGACGGGCATTCCCGAGCACGACCGCTACGCGATGGACTTCATCGAGGCCACGCGGCGCATCAAGGCCAGCTGCCCGGGCGTGAAGATCAGCGGCGGCGTGTCGAACCTGAGCTTCTCCTTCCGCGGCAACAACCCGGTCCGCGAGGCCATGCACTCGGCCTTCCTCTTCCACGCCATCCAGGCCGGCATGGACATGGGCATCGTCAACGCGGGCCAGCTCGAGGTCTACGAGGACATCCCGAAGGACCTGCTCGAGCGCGTCGAGGACGTGCTCTTCATGCGCCGCGAGGACGCGACCGAACGATTGATCGAGTTCGCGACGACGGTGAGGGGCACGGGCAAGAAGCGGAAGGAAGACCTCTCCTGGCGCGAGGAGCCCGTGGAGGCCCGCATCGAGCACGCGCTCAAGAAGGGCATCGTCGACTTCATCGTCCTCGACGCGGAAGAGGCCCGGCAGAAGTACGGCAAGCCGCTGAGCGTCATCGAAGGCCCGCTCATGGACGGCATGGGCGTCGTCGGCGACCTCTTCGGGGCCGGGAAGATGTTCCTCCCGCAGGTGGTGAAGTCGGCCCGCGTCATGAAGCAGGCCGTGGCTTACCTCGAGCCCTTCATGGAGGATGAGAAGGACGGCGGCGCGAGCAGCGCGGGGAAGATCCTCCTCGCCACCGTGAAGGGCGACGTCCACGACATCGGCAAGAACATCGTGGGCGTGGTGCTGGGCTGCAACGGCTACGAGGTCATCGACCTCGGCGTGATGGTTCCGGCGGACCGCATCCTCGACGCGGCGGAGGAGCTCGGCGTGGACGCCGTCGGGCTGAGCGGGCGCATCACGCCGTCGCGCGACGAGATGGTTCACGTGGCCAAGGAGATGACGCGCCGGGCCATGGATCTGCCGCTCCTCATCGGCGGAGCGACGACCTCGCGGCAGCACACGGCGGTGAAGATCGCGCCGCAATACGACGAGTCCGTGGTCCACGTGATGGACGCCTCGCGCGTCGTCGGCGTGGTCAGCGATCTCTTCGACGAGGGGCGCAAGCCGGCCTTCGACGCCCGGAATCGCGACCAGCAGGACAAGATCCGGCGGCTCTTCGAGGTGAAGCAGAGCCGGCCCTCGCTGCCCCTCGAGACGGCGGTGGAGAACGGCCTCGGCATCGACTGGGCCACCACGGACATCGCGAAGCCCTCCTTCACGGGCCGCAGGGTGCTCGAGGACGTCGACCTCGGCGAGATCCGCCAGTGGATCGACTGGACGATGTTCTTCAGCGCCTGGGACCTGAAGGGCCGCTTCCCGAAGATCCTCGAGCACGAAACGGTCGGGGAGGCCGCGCGCGAGCTCTACGCCGCGGGCACGACGCTGCTCGACGAGATCATCGATAAGAAGCTGCTCCAAGCGAAGGGCGTCTACGGCTTCTGGCCCGCAAACCGCGAGGGCGAGGACGTCGTGCTCTACACGGACGAGACGCGAAGCGCGGAGCTCACGCGCTTCCCCATGCTGCGCCAGCAGGCGGTGAAGGCCGACGACAACCCCTACTGGTCGCTGGCGGACTTCGTCGCGCCGAAGGGCGTGCGCGACGACTGGGTCGGTGGCTTCGCCGTCACGGCCGGCCTCGGCGCGGAGGCCATGGCCAAGAAGCTCGAGGACGCGCTCGACGACTACTCGGCCATCATGGTGAAGGCGCTCGCGGACCGCTGCGCCGAAGCCTTCGCCGAGATGCTGCATGCGCGGGCTCGCGCCGACTTCGGCTACGGCGAGGACGAGGGCCTGACCAAGGAGGACATCGTCCGCGAGCGCTACCGCGGCATCCGGCCGGCCTTCGGCTACCCGGCGTGCCCGGACCACACGGAGAAGCGGAAGCTCTTCGAGCTGCTGGGGGCGGGCGACGTCGGCATGGCGCTCACGGAGCACTGCGCGATGACGCCGGCGGCGAGCGTGAGCGGCCTCTATTTCGCGCATCCGGACGCGCGCTACTTCGCCGTCGGGAAGATCGACCGCGACCAGGTCATGGACTACGCGCGGCGGAAGAGCATGAGCGTGGCCGAGGCCGAGCGCTGGCTCGCGCCGAACCTCGCCTACGACCCAGACGCCAGGCCGGCTGCGGAGGCACCGGCTCCGACGCGCGCGGCGGCACCGGCCCCGGCGGAGTAGGCGCGGCGCGGGCAGCGGCGTACCCTCGTCGAATGGCGAGGAAGAAGCCGCCCCCCGACGTGCCGCCCGAGGCGCTGGCCCGCTACGACGCGCTCATCGCGACGTACAATGCGCTCGCGGGCGGGGGCCACCCGGAGGTCACGCGCAAGGGCGCGAAGTCGGCCTACACCTCGCACAACACGCACATGTTCAGCTTCATGGCGGCCGACGGGACGCTGGCCCTACGCCTCGGCAGACCCGATCGCGAGGCCTTCGTGGCCGAGCATGAGACCGAGCCCGTGATCTCCTACGGCGCCGTCATGAAGGAGTACGTGGCCGTGCCTCCGGCGCTCCTCGCGGACCCGCAGGCGCTCGCCCCTCTCTTCGGCAAGAGCTTCGCCTACGTGGACGCGAAACCGGCGACGCCGAAGAAGAAGGCCGCGAAGACGAAGGCCGCCGCGAAGCCCGAGAAGACCACCGCGAAGAAGACCGCGAAGCGCTAGCCCTCAGCGTGGGCCGAGGAGCGCGCGGAGCGCTTGGCGGACCTTGGCGTCGCGGCCCCGCCGTGCGTGATGGGCGACGGCGAAGCGGCCGAGCGGGGTGAGCGCCTTCCACTCGTGCGCGTCCACACCCGCAGGCCGCGCCGGCGGCGCTGCTCGGTCGATGGGGGCCGCCCCTGCCTCCGCGAGGAGCGCGTGGACGGTGTCCACGTCCACGGTCACTTCAGCTCCGAGGGTGACGAGCCGTTCACGCATCCGAAGGGACAGCGCGGTCCATGCCGCGAGGCCCAGCTTCAAGCCGGCGCGGTCCAGCGCGCGCCGGGCAGCCAGCGGGAGGTGCTCGAGGCGGTGCGCCTCGGCGCTCTCGAAAGTGAAGATCACGTCACGCTCGAGGCCAGGGTCGCGCAATTTCGATGGATCTGCCTCGTTCGAACCACCGGCGGCGAAAAGGCCCGTGATTACAAACACATCGAACAATTGCCGCGTGACGGATCGCATAACGCGTCGCGTCGGAAGACCCTACGCCTCCGCGGTGTCCGCTTCGATCTTTCACCACGTCATCGATTCCGACGAAGCGCAAGACGCTCTGTCCGAGGGTGAGCGCCAGGCGACGCTCCCCGCCGGCAGCTTTCAACTCGCCAAGATGACCATCACGCAGGACGCCTCGAAGTACCGCGAGGTGGACCATCGCGTCTGGCGTTCCGTCTTCGACCGTCGCATGGAGGAGCTTCGCGAGGACGGCTCGAGCGTCTTTCTCCGAGGCATGGAGACCATCCGCCTGGGGAACGCGAAGGTGCCGGTGCTCGACGAGATCAACGGCTACCTCGAGCCCATGACCGGCTGGCGCAGCGTGGCCGTGCCCGGCTACCTGCCGCCGCGCTCCTTCTTCGCCTTCCTGGCCGAGCGCCGCTTTCCGACCACCATCAGCGTGCGACCGCCCGAGCAAATCGAGTACCTGCCGGAGCCGGACATCATTCACGACGTCTTCGGTCACGTACCGCGCCACGCGGACCCGGCCTTCGCGGACTTTCTCCAGACCTTCGGCCGGACTGCGCTCGCGGTGGACGACCATGTGGCCTCCGAGGGCCTCGCCCGCCTCTTCTGGTTTACCGTGGAGTTCGGCCTCGTGCGTGAGGCCGGCGACGTGAAGCTCTACGGCGCCGGGCTGCTCTCGAGCCCGGGCGAGGGGCGCCACGCGCTTCGCTCCGCGGCGGTCGATCGGCGCCCCTTCGACCTCGACGCCATCCTCGCGACGGACTTCGAGATCGACCACTTCCAGCCGATCCTCTACGTGCTCGAGGACTTCGGACAGCTCCGCGACGCCATGTTCGGCCACGCGCGCGACCTGCACGCGCGCGGGCTCCTCCAGACCGCCGACCTGCCCTTCGCCGCCGAGTAGGCCCGTACATCCCCCGATGGGGGACTCTCCGTTCCCGCAGTTCCGTCCCATGTTCACGAGGGCATGGAAGCGACCTTCGAGAAGGCGGCGCGCACCGACGCAACCCGCGATGAGGCGCCGCGGACGGGCGCGACGCACGAGCCCGGCGCGCACGTCGACGCGTCGCGGCTGCTCCCCACCGCGAGCGCGCGCTGTCCGGCCTGCGGCGACGACCGACCTCGAGAGACCTGGCAGCTCCCGGGGCAGCTTCTGCCGCACGCCCAGAGCTTCGAGGCGGCGCGCTGCCACTGCGGCCAGGCGTATCTGCGCGAGCAGGTCCGGCCGGAGGCCCAGGACCGACTCTACGACGCCGACTACCCGCTGCACCGAGGCTCAGCGCTCTGGGGCCCCTTCGCGCCGGTGGTCGCGTTCTCGGAGTCGCGGGTGGACGCGCGCCGCGTACGGATCGTGCGGCGGGCGCGCGACCTCGGCCCCGGTGACCGGGTGCTCGACCTCGGCTGCGGCCGGGGCTCCTTTCTCGACCGACTCCACGGGGCGACGGGCGCCGCGGGCCTGGGCCTCGATCACCTCGCTCCCGCGAACCCCGCGGGCACGCCCTGGAGCGCCGGGCCCGGCGCCGCCGTTCGTTGCGCCGAAGCGGCGCTGCCAAAGCTCCCGCCCTTGGCGGAGGAGCAGGCGCCCTACGCCGCGATCACGCTCTGGCACGCGCTGGAGCACGACCCGGCGCCGCGCGAGACGCTCGCGTGGGCGCGGGAGCACCTGGCGAAGGACGGTGTCCTGGTGGTCGAGGTGCCCGACGAATCGTCGGGCTTGGCCAAGCGCTTCGGCGGCAGCTGGGCCGGCCACCACACGCCGCGCCACGCCTCGCTCTTCGAGCCCGAGTCCCTCCGCCAGATGCTCGAGTCCTCGGGCTTCGAGATCACGCACCATCGCCGCGCGGGCACGCTGCTCCCCTGGACGCTGGTAGCGCTCTCGCTGATCGACCGCGTCGGGTTCCGCTTCGGACGCCACCCGGCGTGGGCCCTCTTCCCCTTCTGGGCCGCCGGCCTCGTCCTGACCTCCCCTTGGCTGGCCCGCGCGAACGCCCCAGGCCGCGGCCTCCAGCTCGCCATCGCCCGCCCTGCCTGAGGGGACGGACGGAACCAAAGAAACCAACGTCCCACGAAACCCACGTGATCCCGGTCGGGCGGCCACGACGCCCCGCACGGCCCGGGTACCGCAGAGCCCCCTCGTGCCTACCCTCCAAGAGCTTCTCGCTCGCGTCCCGCACGTGGGCGCCCTCGAGCTCATCCTTCTCCGCCCCGCGCGCGACGCGCCCATGGCCCGCGTGACCTCCACGAACGCCGAGCCGGGGCAGGGCCTCGTGGGCGACCGCTACCGCGGACGGCAGGGTGGCGCCGGCAAGCGCCAGGTCTCGCTGATCCAGGCTGAGCACCTCCCCCTCCTCGCGGCCTGGGCTGGCGTCGAGGTCGCGCCGGAGCAGCTCCGCCGGAACCTCGTCGTGCGCGGCATCAACCTCCTCGCGCTGAAGACCCATCGATTTCGCGTGGGCGACGTCGTCCTCGAGGGCGCCGGCGCCTGCGCACCCTGCGGGAAGATGGAGACCGCGCTCGGCGAGGGAGGCTTCGCGGCGATGCGCGGCCACGGCGGCATCGTCGCCCGTGTGGCTCTGGGCGGGACGCTACGCGTGGGCGACCCGGTGCAGAGCCTCGGACCGGCGAAGGCCGCAACCTCGCGACGGGGCGTCTGACCCCTCGCCTCCACGCCCCGCCGCCCTACGCTCTGGTCCGTGGACCTCGCTCCCGCCGTACCGCTCCCTACGCGCGAGCTCGACGACCTCGCTGCGATGCTGCGCACCAAGCGCGTCGCCGTGCTCACGGGCGCCGGCTGCAGCACCGAGTCCGGCATCCCGGACTATCGCGGCCCCGAGACGCGGCGCCGCGCCCGGAATCCCATCCAATACCGCCGCTTCATCGACGACCCGGCGGCGCGGCGACGCTACTGGGCGCGCGCGGTGGTCGGCTGGCGCAAGTTCGACGGCAAGCAGCCCAACGACGCACACCGAGCCCTCGCGGCCCTCGAACGCGGCGGCGTCATCGAGGGCGTGGTTACGCAGAACGTCGACCGGCTCCACCAGGCGGGCGGCAGCCGCCACGTGGTCGAGCTCCACGGCGCGCTCGCCGACGTCGTCTGCCTGAGCTGCGGCGCCCGGACCGACCGCGTCGCGCTGCAGCACGAGCTCGAGCGGCGAAACCCAGGCTGGGTCGAGAGCTTCCGCGGCAAGGCCGAAGCTGCCCCCGACGGTGACGCCGAAGTCGACGACGTCGCACGCTTCGAGCTCGTGCACTGCAAGCGCTGCGGCGGACCTCTAAAGCCCGACGTCGTCTTCTTCGGCGAAGGTGTCCCCAAGCCACGCGTCGACGCCGCATGGGCCCTCGTCGATGCCGCCGACGTGCTCCTCGTCGTGGGCTCGAGCCTCGCGGTGTTCAGCGGCTATCGCTTCGTGCGCGGGGCCGCCAAGCGGGGCCAGCCCGTCGCCATCGTGAACCTCTCGGAGAGCCGCGGGGACCCCCACGCAGAGCTCCTCGTGCGCGCCCGCGCTGGCGACCTGCTCCCGGCGCTCGCCGAACGCCTCCTGGGCACCTCGCTCCACGAGAGCGCGTAGGCGCCTCGGGACCGCCCTCCGGGCACGTCTCTCCGCCCGCGCGTAGACGCGATGCGCGGCGATTCGTTACCTGCCTCGCGACAGAACTTTCATTAATAATTTCAAATTCATGGACCCCGTTGACCGACGCCGTAGCCGATTTAGCTTGACCTCATGTCCGAATCCCCTCCCCACGAAGCGGGCACCACACATCCGCTTCTGCCGCTTCGCCGCGGCGTGATCCTCCCAGGCCGGGGCACCACCCTCCCCATCGGCCGGGCGCGCAGCCGCGAGCTGGCGCGTACCCTCTCCGCGGGCGACGAGCTGGTTCTCGCCACGCAGCACGACCCCAAGGTCGAAGACCCCGCGCTCGCCGACATGCACACCGTCGGCGTGCTCGCCGTCGTGCGCGACAAGGTCGATCGCGGCCAGCGCGGCTTCATGCTCGTCGTGGAAGGCCGCGAGCGAGTCCACCTCGAGGCCCTCGCCAGCCAGAGCCCCTTCTGGAACGTCCGGGTGACGCCACTGAGCGATCTCGACGCGGACGATCCCGAGACCGAGGCCCTCGCCGAGAGCCTCCGCGCGCACCTCAAGGACCTCGCGCCCAAGGACGCCGGCCTTCACGGCGCCCTGGCGAAGGCCACGCCGAGCGCCGTCGCCGACCTCGCCGCGGCGTGGATCGATACGCCGACCGAGCGAAAGCTCGAGGTGCTCCACGAACGCTCCGTCACGGCGCGGCTGCGGCTCGTCGCGGACCTCGTGAAGGAAGCGCGCGCCCGCGCCGAGCTTCGTCAGAAGGTCGATTCCGAAGTGCGAAGCGAGCTCTCGAAGAACCAGAAGGAAGCGATGCTCCGGCACCAGCTCCGCGCCATCCAAAAGGAGCTCGGCGAGCTCAACGGCGAGGAGGGCGACGAGCTCGAGCAGCTTCGCGAGAGGCTCGAGGCCCTGGAGCTCGGGGACGAAGCCCGCAAGACCGTCGACCGTGAGCTCAAGCGCCTGACCTCCCTCGGCAACCAGTCGCCGGAGGCCAACGTGATCCGCACCTTCCTCGAGACCGTGGCCGAGCTGCCGTGGTCCGAGCGCTCGGAAGCACGCCTCGACCTCGACGAGGTCGCCGAAGCCCTCGACGCCGATCACCACGGCCTCGGGGACGTGAAGCGGCGCATCCTCGAGCACATGGCCGTGTTGCGCCTCGCCCCCGCGGCCCGCGGTACGACGCTCTGCCTCGTGGGCCCGCCCGGCGTCGGCAAGACGAGCCTCGCCCAGTCCGTCGCCGACGCGACGGGGCGACCGCTGGTGCGCGTCAGCCTCGGCGGCATTCGCGACGAAGCCGAGATCCGCGGGCACCGACGCACCTACGTGGGCGCGATGCCGGGCCGGCTCATCGCCGCGCTCCGGAAGGCCGGCGTGAAGAACCCGGTCGTCGTGCTCGACGAGATCGACAAGGTTGCCCGCGGCGGCTGGGCCGGAGATCCGGAGGCCGCGCTCCTCGAGGTCCTCGACCCCGAACAGAACGCCCACTTCACGGACCACTACCTCGGCCTGCCCTTCGATCTCTCGGAGGTGCTCTTCATCGCGACGGCCAACGATCTCTCGACGCTCTCGCTCCCGCTCCGGGACCGGCTCGAGATCATCGAGCTCAGCGGCTACACGGCCGACGAGAAGGCGGCCATCGCGGGCAAGCACCTCTGGCCGCAGGAGCTCGATCGGCATGGGCTGACCACGGACCAGGTGGAGCTCGGCGAGGGCGTGATGGCGAAGGTCATCGGCGAGTACACCCGCGAGGCCGGCGTGCGCCGGCTGAAGCAACAGCTCGCCAAGCTGCTCCGGGCCGTGGCCCTCGACGTCGTGCGGAAGAGCGACGACGGCGCCGTGCTCATCGACGAGGGGCGGCTCCGCGACGTGCTCGGTCGGCCGCGATTCCTGAGGGACGAGGCCGAGCGGGAGCGACCGCCGGGCGTGGCCGCGGGCCTCGCCTGGACGCCCGTCGGCGGCGACGTCCTCTACATCGAGACCACGCGCATGCCGGGAAAGGGCAAGGTCGAGATCACCGGCAAGCTCGGGGAGGTCATGAACGAGTCGGCGCGGGCGGCCCTGGCCTACGTGCGCACCCACGCGGAGACGCTGGGCATCGACCCGGACTTCCTCGAGTCCTCGGATCTGCACGTGCATGTCCCCGCGGGCGCCGTACCCAAGGACGGGCCCTCGGCCGGCGTGACCATGTTCACCGCGCTCGCGTCGCTCCTCACCGGGCGCCGGGTCCGGCCGGACCTCGCCATGACCGGCGAGGCGACGCTTCGAGGCCGCGTGCTCCCCGTGGGCGGCATCAAGGAGAAGGTGCTCGCCGCGCATCGCGCGGGCTTCGAGCGCATCGTGCTCCCGCGGAAGAACGCCCCCGACGCCGAGGAGATCCCCGAGAGCATCCGCGAGGAGCTCGAGATCACCTTCGTGAGCGACATGCGCGAGGTTTTCGAGGCCGCGCTCCTGCCGCACGCGCCGGAGCCCGCGGGCCCGACGCTCGGTGGCGAAGGGTTCGGCACCCACGCCCCGACCCATTGAGCGGTTTCGGCGCATGAGGGGCTAACGCATCGGCTCCTCGCGCATCTACCTCTGTGAACCCTCCCATCGCCCGACCGCCGGCTCCTCTCCCCCTCCCTCCCTCTCGCCGGCGGTCGGGCGACCTTTTTCCGTCGCCGTGACGAGCAAAGGCGCGCGCCCGGCTCTACACAGGGCGCCTATGGACGACGCGACGCGCACCGAGATCGAAGCTGCGGCCTTCCGTCGCCTCGTGGAGCACCTCCGCGAGCGGACGAACGTGCAGAACATCGATCTGATGAATCTGGCTGGCTTCTGCCGAAACTGCCTTTCGCGCTGGTACGGCGAAGCCGCCGAGGCGAAGGGGCACGAGCTCGACAAGGCCGCGGCCCGGGAGATCGTCTACGGGATGCCCTACGAGGAGTGGCGGTCGAAGTACCAGACCGAAGCCACGGACGCGCAGAAGGCGGCCTTCAGCGACGGCGCGAAGAAGCACGAGAGCTGAAGGAGCGGCGCTCGCGAGACCGGGCGCTCCCTCCCCACGCGGTGGCTCCCGCCTCGCGCCGTGCGCGTTGCCCCTTTTCTTCGGCGCCGAGGGCCACCATATCCCGCGCGGCGCCGGCCTCGCTGGGACCGTCCCCGAACGGCGCTAGCCGACGAAATACGGGCCTGCCGGCCCCCCACGCCGCCGGGCGTGCTACACGCGCCCATCCGCCGTAGGTCCCGCGCGAACGACGCGCCCCACGCCTTCGCCCCCTATACCGCGCCCCGCCAGCGTACATGAGAGTTCAAGTCCCACACGAGCGCGCCCCCCGTGAGCGGCGCGTAGCCGCCACGCCCGAGACCGTCGGGAAGCTCCTCAAGAAGCAGCACGAGGTCGTCGTCGAGAAGGACGCGGGCCTCGCCGCGGGCTTCCCCGACGCGGCCTACACGGAAGCTGGCGCCACGGTCGTGGAGGAGCTTGCCGCGCACTGGGGTCAGGCCGACGCCGTCATCGGCGTGCGCGCCCCCGAGCCGAGCCAGGCCGCCGAGCTCAAGGAGGGCGCGCTCCTCGTCGGCTTCCTCGAGCCCGACCGGAACCTGGAGATGGTGAAGGCGCTCCGGGACGCGAAGGTCACGAGCATCGCCATGGAGCTCATCCCGCGCATCACGCGAGCCCAGTCCATGGACGCGCTCTCGTCGCAAGCCAGCCTCGCGGGCTACAAGGCGGCGCTCCTCGCCGCGGCGCACCTCGACAAGTACTTCCCGCTCCTCATGACCGCCGCCGGGACGATTCAGCCCGCGCGCGCCGTCATCATGGGCGCGGGCGTGGCCGGCCTGCAGGCCATCGCGACCTGCCGTCGCCTCGGCGCGACCGTCGAGGTGAGCGACATCCGCGAGGCCGTCCGAGAGGAGGTCGAGTCCCTCGGCGGCCGCTTCATCGATCTGCCGATGGAGGAGAAGGGCGAGGCCGAGGGCGGCTACGCGAAGCAGATGAGCGAGGACTTCCTTCGGAAGCAGCGGGAGATCGTCGCCGAGCGCCTGACGCACGCCGACCTCGCCATCACCACGGCGCTCATCCCCGGGCGCCCGGCGCCGAAGCTCATCAGCGAAGAGATGGTGAAGGGCATGCGCCCGGGCGCGGTGATCGTGGACATGGCCATCGCCCGCGGTGGCAACTGCGCGCTCGCCAAGCCCGACGAGATCGTCACGGCCCATGGCGTCACCATCCTCGCGCCCTCGAACGTGCCGGCCACGGTGCCCGCGGACGCGAGCCGCCTCTACGCCCGCAACGTCGAGACCCTGCTCCGGCACTTGACGGACGAAGGCAACTCGAAGCTCGCCGCGCTCCTCGACGAAGAGGACGAGATCGCGGTGGGCTCCCTCCTCACGCACGGCGGCGAGGTCCGCCACGGCCGCACGCGCGACGCCCTCGCCGAGGCCTGAACGGCACCCCGACCCCGCAGCGCAAAGCACTTCGCCATGACCGGACCGCTTCTCCTGGGCCTATACGCCTTCCTCCTCGCCTGCTTCGTGGGCTTCGAGCTCATCTCGAAGGTGCCGCCGACGCTTCACACGCCGCTCATGAGCGGCGCCAACGCGATCAGCGGCATCACCATCGTCGGTGCGCTGGTGGCTGCGAAGACCACGGAGCCCACGGTGAGCGCCATCCTCGCCGTGGCCGCCATCGCCTTCGCCACCATCAACGTCATCGGCGGCTTCCTCGTGACCGACCGGATGCTCCGCATGTTCGGGGGGAAGAAGTGACCGCGGCCACCCTGGCGAACGTCGCCTACCTGCTCTCGAGCGCCCTCTTCATCCTGGGCCTCAAGCGCCTCTCCAAGGTCAAGACGGCCCGCGCGGGCAATCAGATGGCCGCCGGCGCCATGGCCCTCGCGGTCGTCGGCACCCTCGTCGAGATGGAGACCATCCCCTGGCAGTGGGTGGTCGCCGGCGTCGTCATCGGCGGCCTCGTGGGCGGCATCGCGGCCGTCAAGGTCGAGATGACCTCCATGCCGGAGATGGTCGCCCTCTTCAACGGCTTCGGCGGCGCCGCGAGCGCCGTGGTCGCGCTCAGCATCTTCTGGGGCACGGGCATCGAGGGCCTCGATGGCGCGGAGCATCAGATCGTGGACCTGCGCACGGCGGCCTCCGCCCTCGGCGGCGCCGAGGCGTTCACGTCGGCGCTCTCCATCGTCATCGGCGCGCTGACCTTCACGGGCAGCATCATCGCCTTCATGAAGCTCAACGGGAGCCTCCGAAACGGAAAGCCGATCCTGCTCCCCGCGCGGCACCTCATCAACGGCCTGCTCGTGCTCGCCGGTCTCGGTTGCATCGCCTGGTTCACGGGCGTCGCCGCGGGGCCGGACCAGCTGCTCACGGCGGTAGGAGCGCTCACGGGCATCTCCCTGCTCCTCGGCATTCTGCTCGTCATCCCCATCGGCGGCGCGGACATGCCCGTCGTGGTGAGCCTGCTGCACTCCTACTCGGGCGTCGCAGCTTCGGCCGCGGGCTTCGTGGTGGGCAACCCGGCGCTCATCATCGCCGGCGCCATGGTCGGCGCGGCGGGCCTCATCCTCACGCAAATCATGTGCGTGGCCATGAACCGCTCCCTCGTGAACGTGCTCGTCGGCGGCTTCGGCGAGGCCGCGACGGCCGAGGACGCGCGCGACTACGAGAACGTCACCAGCACGGGGCCGGAAGAGACGGCCATGCTCCTCGAGTCCGCCAGCAGCGTCATCATCGTGCCCGGCTACGGTCTGGCCGTCGCTCAGGCGCAGCACGCCATTCACGAGCTCGACCAGGAGCTCGAGAAGATGGGCACCACGGTGCGCTACGCCATCCACCCCGTCGCCGGCCGCATGCCCGGCCACATGAACGTGCTCCTCGCCGAGGCGAACGTGCCCTACGAGAAGCTCGTCGAGATGGAGGCCATCAACGGCGAGTTCGCGACGACGGACGCAGTGATCGTGCTCGGCGCCAACGACGTCGTGAACCCCTCGGCCATCGAGGACCCGCAGAGCCCCATCGCGGGTATGCCCATTCTGAACGTGCACGAGGCGCGCTCGGTCTTCGTGATCAAGCGCTCGCTGAGCCCCGGCTACGCCGGCATCAAGAACCCGCTTTTCGAGCGGGACAACTCCATGATGCTCTTCGGCGACGCGAAGAAGATGGTGCAGGAGACGCTGAAGGAGCTCCGGGAGCTCTGAGCCCCGCTCAGGGCTCCTCGAAGACCAGCTCCGGGACGCCGAGCCGGAGCTGCTGCGTCTGCGGCCGTCGCTCGATGCCCCGCGCCGCGCCGCGTACCCCGAGGTCCGCGATCTGCTTGCGCGCCCGGAAGATGTCGACGTTGAGCTTGGCGCGGCTGATGGAGAGCTCCTCCGCCACCCGGTCGGCGTAGAGCCAGCCCTGCTCCTGAGGCGAGACCCCGGACTCGGCGTCCTGGCGCCGCGCCCGGGCGAGCCGAAGCAGAAGCTGGTGGTACGCGCGCGGTGCCAGCCGCGTGCGCTCTGGCCCGAGCTCCGCGAGCACATCGACGTGCTGGCTCCCCGGCGAAGCCCGAAAGCGCAGCCGAAGCGCTTCGATGTTCCGGAGGTCCGCGTCGCGCTCCACCGTCTTTTCGTTGGTGACGACCTCGGTGGGAGGCGGAAGCTCGAGGCGCCAGCTCCCGCTCGCGAGCTCGATGACGTCCTGATCGGCGACGGGGATGAGGGCGCCGTCCTCGCCACGCTCGCCCACCCACCGGGAACCCTCCGTGGAGATCACGAGCTCCGGAGCCTCCTCGTCGGGGAGGGCGAGCATCTCCGAGGAGCCGACGCGGGGCTCGACGCCGTCGAGGGAGACGCCCCGCGGCTGAGGCGGCGAGTCGTCGAGGAGAATCCAGCGCGGGGCCTGCTCGCTGCCGCCAAAGGCGAGCACCTGCCCGACGCGCAGGGCGACGGTCTCTCCGACGGCGAGGGCCCTGCCGTCCACGAAGGTGCCGTTGGTGGAGGCGAGATCGCGCAAACGCCACTCTCCGTCCTGCCAGTAGACGGAGGCGTGTTCGGCGGACACGTAGTGGTCCGTGATTCGGATTCCGCAGCCCTCCGCCCGCCCGATCAGCATGCGAACGCCGAGGGAAGCGCGTCGTGCGGTTCCTGCTTCGCCAAGAACAGCCACAGTCTTAGGTTGGGGGCTCTAGGCCCGCCTTCCATTTCGGCACATTACACGCTTGGAGACGGACTGTTCCAGTAGCCCGTGCCCGGGCCCTGAACGTCGGCTGATCTGGACCGGAGGGACCTCACTCAGCGCGGCGCGACCTCGAGGTCCTCGACCCCGAGGCGGAGCTGCTGCGTCTGCGGTCGCCGCTGAATGATCCGTGCGGCGTCGTCCACGCCGAGGCCCTCGAGCTGCTTGCGCGCGCGGAAGATGTAGACGTTGAGCCTGGGCCGCGTAATCCCGAGGTCCCGAGCGAGGTCCTCGGCGTAGACCCAGCCATGCTCGTCGGGGGTGAGATCCTCGCGGAGCGCGTCGCTCAGCCGCGCCCGTGCCAACACGAGCACCATGTAGTGAAAGGCACGGCCGTCGAGGACGTGCTTGCGCATGCCGAGGCGCGCAGAGATCCGCACGTACTCCTCGTCGCGGCTGTGCTGGATGCGAAAGGAGACGCCCGCCACGCCCTTGAAGCGACCGGTCCCGTCGACGGTCGTGCCCGGGTCGGGCTGCTGGGCTTCCAGGCTCGGCAGCTCGAGGCGCCAGCGCTTCCCGCCGACCTCGACGCTCATCTGGTCGATGGCGTGGAAGACGTCGTCGCCTTCGAAGTGCTCGGCGATCCAGTGCCGACCGTCGGCGTGCACGGTCAGGCCCGGCTCGTCGCCGTCGGGAATCATGAGCAGCGACGAGGAGCCCGCCATGACGATTTGACCCTCGCAGACCGCGCGGGGCCCCGGGGGGCTCTCGTCCGCGAGCACCCAGGGGCGCGCGCCGCGGGCGCCGAAGGTCAGCCGGTCCCCGGCGGCGAGCGCCTGGGGCTTCCCGGGCCGCAGGTAGCGCTCGTTGAGCATGGTCCCGTTGCGGCTCGCCAGATCGCGCACGTACCACGTCCTCTGCCGGTGAAAGATCGCGGCGTGCTCTCCGGAGACGCGGGGGTCCTCGAGGCGCAACGCGCAGGCCTCCGAGCGGCCCACGATGGTCCGGTTTCCGAGCGTCAACCGCCGGCCCGACTCTTCGCGGATCGTCCCCACCAGGGCCGACGGTACCGTATGTGAACGGCGCTCGTCCGTGGAAAATGGACCTGGTCATGGCGGCAGCGCGAGAAGCGCGAGGTCGAGCGGACACATGACGCTGACGTCACCTTCGCCGCCCACCAGGAGGCCGAGGGCGCGGCGGCTCGCTGCCGCGACGACGAGCGCGCCGCTATCCCCTGGCACGCTGAAGGGCGCGCCGTCGGCCCCGGCCACGGCCACGAGGCCCTCGAAGCGCAAGCCCCCGCGCGGCACGTCCACCCACATGCCGCACTCCGGCTCCACCACGTGGCCGTGGCGAAGCACGCCCCCGCGTCCGAGGCAGGTCACGGCGGTTCCCTTGGGGGGGCGCTCGAAGATGCCGAGCTCGGGCACGCCGAGGCCGGGGATGGCCGGGTCCACCGCGACCTCGGGCGAAACGCGAAAGACCGCGAGGTCGTGGCGGTGCACGTGCTCCGGGTCGAGCAGCAGAGGCGTGTGCGCGTGCAGGGTGCCGAGGGGCCGCCGTTCGGCGTCGTAGAGCGTGGCGCCCGCGTCGACGGGCTCGGGGCCTGCGAGCACGTGGGCGTTCGAGAGGCCGAAGGCGGCGGCGCCGCGCAGCACGACGGCGCCGAGGCATCCGCCGGCGCCGGAGGCCCGATGGATGGTGCTGCCCGGGCGCAGCACCCCGCGCGGCGCCGAGGCCATGCGGGAGAGAAGCGCGGCCGGGCCGAAATCACAAGCGGGCGGCTCAGGGACGCAGGCGGGTCGTCGCCACGGCCCGCGCCCGCGCCGTGGCCGGGCGGAGGGGCAGCGGGAGGTCGCGAAGCCCGAGGAAGTCCGCGGCCTGGTCGACGGCGTGCGCGCTGCCGAGCCAGCCATCCTGCACTCCGAGGATGATAACCCGGCTGGCGTCGAGATCGCCGAGGTCGGCGAGGAAGCGGGCCTGGGCACCGAAGCTGGTCGCGTGCACGCCCTCGACGGGGCCGTGAGCGCTCTTCCAGAGCGTCTCGACGGCCCCCGGCACCGGCGCGTCCACGAAGCGGTAGCTTCGGCCCACGAAGGGCAGCGCACCGAAGGGATGCTGGATGCGTAAGCGGTGGAGCTCGCCCCAGGACGTCCCGGCCTCACTCCTCTCCTCGGCCTCGTCGAGGGCCGGGGCGAGCCAGCCTCGGAGCGCCTCCGCGTCCCCGGCGGCCGTCGCCTCGCGGAGCGCCGCGGCGACCCGGCGGCGCGTCCCGAAGGCCGACGCGAGCGCGTTGGGCGGCTCTCCCTCGAGACGCGACCGCCAATACGCCTCGGCGAGCGGCGCGTAGGTGAGCTCGAAGGCCGCGGCGCCCTCGGACTCGACGCGGTAGTGCCCATCCCAGCCATGGAGGCGCTCCAGCAGCGGCGACGGTGCCTCCGGTAGGAGCGCGGCGGCGGCGAGGAGGGCGTCCCGGACCTCGACGGAGCTGGCGCTGTAGCTGTCCCCTTGAACGGCCCGGGCCGCCTCGAAGTCCCAGCCCTCCGCCTCGGCGGCGAGCAGCGCCTCCAGCCGCGCGATGCGCTGGTCGGGCGCGAAGTCGAAGCCGATTGGGACCGGCGCCTCCCGGGTGGGCAGGTTGTTGGCGGAGGCCAAGAACCCCGCCGCCGGGTTGAGCGCGAAGGGCAGCTCCGGCGCGGTGCGGATCGCGCCCCAGGGCGCGGCGGCGATGGGCACGCGATAGCCCCTCGCGCTCACGTCGCCCCGGGTGGGAAGGCCGACGGCCATGATCTGCCCGATGTTCCCGGCGGCGTCGGCGTAGAGGTAGTTCTGGCCGCTGACCTGCCAGCTCCGGAAGGCCTCGCGGAAGCCGCCGAAGTCGCGGGCGCGGTTCATGCGGAAGAGCGCGGTCAGCTCCCCCGTCGCCTCGTGACCCACCCAGTGAAGCGCGAGGCCGACGTCTTCCCGCTCCCAGCCGAGCAGTTCCGCGTCGCTCAGCAGCGGACCGAAGGGCGTGCTCCGGAGCGTGAGCTCCCGGTCGGCCCAGCCCCGCACCCGAAGCCGCTCCTGCCGCTCCGTGAGGGGCACCGACCCGTCGAGGGGGACCTCGACGAGGTCACTGCTCGCGGAGCGCATGTTGGTCCCGCCGAAGGCGAAGGCCTCGTTCCGGCCCACGGCCACGGCGGGCACGCCGGGCACCATCAGGCCGGTCACGGCGAGCGTGGGCGTGCGGACGCCGACGGCGAGCCAGAAGTTGGGCCACGCGAAGCCGAGGTGCGGATCGTTGGCGAAGAGCGGCGCGCCCGACGCCGTGCGGTCTCCGGCGATGGCGAAGGCGTTGCTTCCCGTGCGACCGCTGCCGCCGAGGTGGCCGAGAAGCTGCGCCATCCCGTCGCCGGGACGCTCCGGCGAGAAGGAGGGCCGGCTCGTGACGCCATCCTCGGCCCGCAAGGCCGCGAGCGTCTCGCGGTGGGGATCGCCCTCGAGCTGAAGCAGGGAGGCCCAGCCGAGCCAGTTGACGTCGACGCTGACGAGGCGCCCGACGAGGAGTACGTCCGCGGGGGTCCAGGGCTCGGGGTCGATGCCGAGGCGCTGGTGCTCCCAGGGGAGCGGATCGAGGCGCGACTGCACGTGGTTGAGGCCGCGGCAGAAGGCCTCGAGCCAGCCGCGCACGTCGGGAGGCAGCGCCGCCAGGCTCGCGGGCACGCCCCGGCCGAGGTCGAGCAGGCGGAGAGCGTGGTCCACGTCGGCGGCCAGAAACCCGACGGACTCGCTCAGGCGTCCCTGCGCAGCGCGGCGGACCACCTCGATCTGCCCCAGCCGCAAGTGGGCGTGGACCATGCCGAGAGCCACCGCCGCGTCATGGTCGCTCTCGGCTTCGATGAAGGGGATGCCATGCGCGTCCCAGGAGATGCGCACCGGGCCGCGGACCGGGGCGCCTTCCTCCGGGAAGGGCGCCAGGCGCAGCGCACCCTCGGCCGCGGTGGCGGCGAGCGGGGCCGGCGCGCGGCGGAGGATGCCGCAGGCCGTGAGCGTAGCGAGGAGCGCGAGCGGCACGAGGCCGCGGAGAGGAAGGCGAGAGCGACGCACACCTGAGTGGTCGCGCGAGACGGCGCCGCGTAAGCGTCCGCGCGGAGCGATCCGGTGCGCCGGAGCGCGAGGCCCGAGGGAGCGCGCGGCTCGGGCCGCCCGGGCGTCAGTCGTGACAGTCGACCTCGAGCGCGCCGAGGGACGGCGCGCGCCATCGCGCCTCGGCGTGGCAGCAGCCGCGGCCCCAGCGCTCGGCCTCGGGGCGTTCCCGGACACCTACGTGCTCGGCGACGGCCGGCAGCCGCCGGGCAGGATGAGCCACCGGGCGGAGCCCGAGCTCCCCCACCCAGGTCTCGTACTCCGCGCGGGTCATGGTCGCCTCGAGGCGATAGGCGCCGTTCCAGGTGCGGAGCTCGTGCAGGATCTCCGCCCCTTCCGGAAGCGCATGGCGGGCCGGATGACGGCTCAGGGCGACCATCTGCCCCGCGAAGCCCATCAGAAACGCCGCGGCCGCGACGAAGAGCGGCGTATGTCGGGCGCGCGCCGACGCCGGCGGGCGCGGCACCCCTTCGGCCAGCGACCAGGCGGTTCCGCGGCCGGGGGCGGTAGGCGTCGGAGCGTCGGGCGCGAGGGGCGTCATGTCCTCAGCCTAACGGAAGGCAGGCGGGATCGCCGACGCGAGGGCGCCGGGTTGCCGCAGCCGCGCGCGAGCAACAACGAGGAGGCATGACCTTCAGCGACGCACGCCAGCTCTTCACCACCGTGACCGACGACCATCGCCTCGTGCTCTCCCTCGAGCCGCTGGACGTACCCGAGCCGGGCCCGGGGGAGGTCGTCGTGGAGATGAAGGCCGCCCCCATCAACCCGAGTGACCTAGGGCTCCTCCTCGGGCCCGCGGACATGAAGACGCTTCGAAGCGAGACCGTGGGCGGTCATCCGGCGCTCGTCGCCGACGTCCGACCGGCGCTCCGGCGCATGGCGGCGGCGCGCGCGGGCAAGAAGCTGCCGGCGGGCAACGAGGGCGCGGGCGTCGTGGTGGCGGCGGGTGCGGGCGCCGAGGCCTCACTCGGGGCGACGGTCACCCTCGTCGGTGGTCAGATGTACCGCACGCACCGGGTGATGAAGGCCCGCGAGGCCATGCCGCTGCCCGAGGGTGCGGCGCCGGCGGAGGGCGCCTCGCTCTTCGTGAACCCGATGACGGTGCAGGCGTTCCTCACGACCATGCGCGAGGAAGGCCACCAGGCCATCGTGCACACGGCGGCGGCGTCGAACCTCGGACAAATGCTCGCGAAGCTCTGCGCCAAGGAAGGCGTGCCGCTCGTCGCCATCGTGCGGAAGGAGGCGCAGCGGGCGCTGCTCGGGGGGCTGGGCGTCGAGCACGTCGTCGACTCTTCGAGGGAGAGCTTCATGGGTGACCTCATCGCCGCGTGCGCCGCGACCGGCGCGACGCTCGGCTTCGACGCCATCGGCGGCGGCACCATGGCGAGCACCATGCTGACGGCCATGGAGCAGGCGCTCCTGCGCAGCGGCCACGAGGCGAGCATCTACGGCACGCCGGTGCACAAGCAGGTCTACATCTACGGCCGCCTCGACCTCCGCCCGACGGAGCTGACGCCGAGCCACGGGATGTACTGGGGCGTGGGCGGCTGGCTCTTGACGCCGCGGCTGCAGGCCGCCGGCCTCGAGCGCATGGTCGCCATGCGGCGCTACGCCATCGAGGAGCGAAACGGCATCTTCGCCAGCCACTACACGCGGACCATCGGTCTGAGCGAGATGATCGACCCGGAGACGGCCCGCGCCTACGAGCGAAAGGCGACGGGCGAGAAGTTCCTCGTCGACCCGAGCCTCGGCTGACGGCGCGTGGTGGCCGGCGCGAACGCGCGCCGGAGAAGGGCCCACCCGCAGCAGCGCGAGCCCGCCGCGCGTCGCGACCCAGAGGAGCCCGTCGCCACCGGAAACGACGGCGGTGACGTCGTCGTCCGGGAGCCCCTCGCGCGTGCCGACACGGGTCCATGCGCCGCCGCGGAAGAGCCATAGGCCGTCGTCGAGCGTGCCCACGGCGAGATCCTCCGCACCGAGCGGGACGAGGGCGCCGGCATTCACCCACAGGTCCTCGCGCAGCACCTCCACCCGGCCGCTGGAGCTCATGCGCTGAAGGCCACGGGCGTACGTCCCCGCGACGAGCGTGTCGCCGACGAACGCGACGGCGGTGACCCAGTCGTCGGTGAGCCCGGTCTCCAGGGTCCTGAGCGTCCAGGCGCCCGCGGGATCGCGGGCGGCGAGCCCTTCGGCCGTGGCGACGACCAGGCGACCCTCTGCCGCGACGAAGTCCTGCGGCCGATCGCCCGGGTGGGCGACGCGCACGAAGTCCCCACCATCCCAGCGGTAGCTGTCCCGCCCCACGCCGGCATGAATGGCCCCCTCGGCGAAGGCGAGGGCAAAGACGTGACGGTCGAGGAGGCCGCGCAGGGCGAAGCCATCGCCCTCGCGCTCGACCACGCCACGCTCCGTGGCCACCCAGAGGTCCCCCTCCGCGTCGACGGCGAGGCGGTTGATGCGATCGTCGAGGAGGCCGCCCGCCTCGTCGAAGCACACGAGGACTCCATCGGGTCTCAGGAGAACGAGGCCCGAATCGAAGGTCCCGATGAAGAGCCCCTCCTCGGTGCGCGCGAGCGCGCTCAGGTCGTTCGAGGGCAGGGCGGCGCCCAGGGCCGAGAGGTTCACGGGCGCATCCCCGGCGAGGCCTGCCGGTGTGCCGACGAACCAGCCCGCCGCTCCGCGGTGGAGCGCCTGCACCCGCGCGTCGCCCGGCCCCACGCGAACGAAGGCCTCGCCGTTCCAACGGTGACTGCCGCCTCCCCAGGACCCGATGGCGAGGTCCGCCCCCACCACGGAGACCACGCGAAGGTCCCGTACCGCGAGGTCTCGGGAGGCACGGGTCCGGGCATCCCACCGACGCCTCCCATCGCGGTAGGCCTCGAGCCCTCGGCTCGTGGCGGCGTAGAGGGTGGTGCCGTGCACGGCGAGGTCCCACATGAGGCGGTCGCCAGGAAGGCGCTCGGCCTCCCCCGCTCCGAGGCGCACGAGCCCGGTCCCGGGGGACGCGACGTGGAGCGTCCCCTCGAAGCTCACGACGCTCGCCGCGCGGCCGACGCGCGGGTCCTGGACGAGCGCGCCGTCGGCCTGCTGGACGAGGAGACCATGTGTGGTCCCGACGAGGAGCGCGCCTTCGTGGAGAGCGAGCGCCTCGACGCGGTGGCCGCGTGCCAGAGGAGCATCACAGGCGAAGGCCGGCACCGAGTGGCAGCGGACGACGCCTCGGTCCGTGCCCACCCAGAGCGCGTCGCCCTGGACCAGCAGGGCACGCACCGTCCCGTCCGGGAGTCCCTCGCGCGGCGTGAAGACCCGCGCACCCTCCCCGTCGACGCGCACGAGCCCCCCGGTGGTTCCCGCCCAGACGACGTCCCCATCGGAGGCGAGCGCCCGTACGTCGGCCGTGCTCGCCAGGAGCGCGAGCACCCCCAAGGCGGCGATCATCGTCCCCTCGCGGCGGACGGGGTGGACATGAGCTCTCGCGAGATCACCGGGCTCCCGGCGGGCGGCGCGAGCACGGGGAAGCGATGCACGCGCGTGCCACCGTTGCCGGCCACGTCGTAGGCCGTGACGCGTAGCCGGAGCTCCGTCGCCGCGTCGGGAACGGTGAGCTCGCCGGCCCACACGCCTGGCTCCACGAGGCGGAGCGATACCGACACCGACGTGCCCCCCTCTCCTGCCGTCACCCGCAGCCGCGACACGTCGCTCCGGATGCTCACGCGACGTCGGCGGCCGTGGAGCGCGCGATCCGCCTCCGTGAAGCGCTGGTGCGCCAGCACGCGCACCGTCGCGCCAGGGCGCGCGGGGCCGTCGAGCTCGAGCGCGACCTCGGGAGCCGACGCGTCGACGGTGTAGCGCTCGACCAGCCGCTCGAGGCTCCCGTCCGCGAGCGTCACGAGGATCTCGATGCGGTAGTTCCCCTCCGGGGTGCCGCGGGGCACGAGGAAGCGGGCCGTCCACCGTCCGAGGCGCGGCTCGAAGCGAAGCTCCTTCGACTCCGCGAAGGGGAAGAGAGCGACCACGGAGCGCGCGTCTGCGGGTGCATCCACGCGAAGCTCCGGGTCCCCGGGCTGGAAGCGCGCCAGCGAGAGATCCGCGCCGAAGACGCCTTCGGCGCTCACGCCGCGCGGCAGCTCGGCGGGCACGGCCACCAGACGTGGCTCGCCGCCCGAAGGGTCGACCACCACGCGGTGCTCGACGGCGACGAAGCTCGTGAGCCGCGTCAGCAGATCGTGCTCGAGGGCGACGGCGACGAGCGCATTCTCTTCGGCGTCGCGCCGGGAGCCCTGGCCCTCGCCGTGCAGGCCGCGCTCGATCTCGGCGACGCGCGCACGTCCCCAGAGCGGGGCGAGCGCCGCGTGCGCGCCCTCCTGCGCGGGCAGCGTCACGGGGAGGACGTGCTCATAAGGCGCCCCGGCCAGCCGGCCGGTGATGCGCACGCGGCCGGTCCCCGGCGCGCCGTAGCGCGCGAGGAGCTGGAGCGGTTGCCCGGCGAAGAGGTCGGGCAGCGGCGCCGGCTGCACGTCGGTCACGTCGAGGCCCTCCCAGGCCACCTGTAGCTCCGTGAGGTAGGGGCTTTGGAGGCGACGGTAGAAGCGCTCGACCTGCTCCTCGGGGTTCTCCTCCAGCGTGACGATGGCCGTCGTGCCGCGGCCGATGCGGCCCATCTCCTCCAGGAGGTAGCGATTGACGCTCGACCCAACCCCGAAGCCGAAGAGGCGGGCGTCGCCGATGCGATGCTGGATCTCCGCGAGGATGGACCGCTCGTTGCCCACATACCCGTCACTGAGGAAGACGACGACGCGGAGACGCTCCGGGTCGCTCGGGTAGGCGAAGGCCGCGCGCACGCCCGCGAGCGCGTCGGTTCCCCCGGAGCCGGCGAGCGCGGCGACGTAGCGGAGCGCCTGCTGGCGATTCGCGGCCGTGTTCGGGAGCGGCGCCGGGGAGAGCGCGCTGGTGGCCTCGTCGTAGCGAAGCACGCCGAAGGTGTCCGCCGGATGCAGGTCCTCGAGGAGCTTCCGCATGAGGGCCTTGCTGAGCTCCATGGGACGCCCGCTCATGGAACCGGAGGTATCGAGCACGAAGACGATCTCCTTCGGCGTGATCTCCTCGGCCGGGGGCGCCGGATCGGGCTGGAGGACGAGCGAGAGGTAGCCCGGCCGGCTCGGGTCGCGTCGGTGGGCGAGCACGCCCGAGGCGACGCGCGCGGGTGCGACGGGCCAGCGGAGCACGAAGTCCGCGTCGGGAGCTCGCTGCGGCGGCTCGAGCACGACACGGACACAGTTGGCGTCACGGCGAGCGATGGCGATGCCGTGGGTGGTCGCGGTCGGCATCCCCATCGGGACGCCGGCGTCGATCTCCACCTCCAGCGTGACGTGATATCCGCTCGCGCCGGCGGGGGCGACGGGCGGCGTGATCCGCGAAGCATCGGGCACCGCGTCCGTATCGGCGGCCCAGCCCGTCCCTGCATGTCCCGTCGGGTCGCCGCCGACGAAGCGCGGCCCGACGGTCATCGGAAAGACGAGGCCATAGTGACCGTCTTCGTAGGGCACCTCGTGGACATAGGTGAGCGTCACGCTGATCGGGTGACCGGGACGTACGTTGGCGACGGAGGTGGTGAAGACGTTGGGGCGCTCCTGCTCCAGCAGGCTGGCCGTCCGTCCGGCGCGCCGCGCGCCCTCATAGCTCTCCCGGGCCGCCGCGCGCCGCATGAGCTGGGCGCGGACCACGCGGTCGTCGACGCGCATCTCCATCGCGTGCACCGCCGCGTCCTCCGGGAGGGGAAAGGCATAGACCGCCTCGATCGGCCCATCGAAGGGGTTGCGGAAGCGCTGGCGCACGACGGAGCGCGCGATGCCCCCGGCGACCTCGATACGGACGTCGGTGCGCTCGAGAGGACACGCCCCGAGCAGCGTCCGGTCCGGGCTCAACGCGCGGAGGGAGCCCGCCGCGCTGGCGGCCGCGGGGCGCGCGCTCGCCAAGCCAGCGAGCAGGGTGAGAGCGGCGAGGGCGCTTCGAAGCGAGCGGGCGAGGTCCATGTTCGCTCCGGGTTGCGTCCCCCGTGCCAGAGCACTTTTGCGCCTAGTTTCGGTGCATCGCGCAGCCGGAAGCTCCCCGTCCGTGGCCTCCGGGACGCGCTCGCGCGTCGCCGCTGCCGCGCCGGAGAGAGCGAACGGGCAGCCGTGATGCCCGGACCCACGAGTGGGAATGCCCTTGGGGCGCCCTGCCCGGGCAGTGGACGGCGAGGGCCCGAGGGCACCCGCGACGGCTCGACGGGCCACGTGGCCGACGCCGCGGCGCGCTACCCCCGCCGCGCGCCGTCCAGCTTGCTCGCCTTGCGCGTGCCGAAGAGCAGCTGCCGCTCGAGCGCCGCGCGCTGGTGCTGGTAGAAGCTGCGGAGGAAGCGCGGCGGGTCCTGGGCCGGCTGGTCCCCGGCGTAGCCGATCTTCCGGGCGATGGTCGTCGAGACAACGTAGAGGTCCGAAAGCTCGGCCCGCCGCTCTTCGAAGCGGCGAAGCAGGTCCGCCAGCGTCTCGAGCTCCTTCTCGCCGTAGTGGGCGAGCTGCGCCTCGGTGAAGGCCGCCGGCGCGGTCGAGCTTCGGTCGGCCGCGTCCGCCACGAGGTCCGCCGCCGGGACCCGCACCACCCGCGTACCGCCCACGAGGTCGCCGACGCGGGTGCCCTCGCGGGTCAGCACCGGCATGAAGGCCATGACCAGCACCCAGAGGCCCATCAGTAGGCGAAGCCACCCCGGCGCTGGGCCCATCACCTGCTCCGGCGCCGAGAGCACGACCAGCGGCACGAAGAGCTCCACGTCGCGCACGAGGTTTCGGGCGAAGACCGCCTCCGGGCGCAGCCCGAGGCCGTCCCGGCTGATCACCCGAATCCGGAGCAAGCGCTTCCCCGGCGTCGCGCCGCGCCAGAGCAGCTCGAAGAGCGCGAAGTAGAAGTGCCGGAGCACGAAGAATCCGATCAGGACGAGCGGGAAACCCACCCCGAAGCCCGCCGCGCCGATGAGCAGCAGGACGAGCGCGCCGATGCCGCAGCCGATCACGAAGAGATCGAAGAAGAAGGCCGAGGCCCGCTCCGGCAGGCTCGCCGCGGGAAAGCGGAGGGGCACGCCCTCGGGGCCCACGATCTCGAGCGACTCGTTCACGTGGCCCCCCGCCGTCGCCCGCCGAGGAGCAGCCAGCCGAAGAACCAGAGGCCGTTGAAGAGGGCCAGCGCGTAGCGGAGCCCATCGTCGGTCACGACCTGCCGGAAGACGCCCTCGACGACGCCGGCGATGGCGAAGAGCACGACGCAGCCGACGACGACCATCGACGCGCGGCGCCCGGCGCGCAGCAGCGCGTCCGCGTGCGTATGCCGACCGGGATCGATGAGCGCCCGGCCCACGTGAAGCCCCGCCGCGCCGCAGAGCACGACGGCGCCGATCTCGGGGATCCCGTGCGGGAGGAGCCAGCCGACGAGCTCGAAGAGCAGCCCACGCGAGGCGTAGAGCTGCAGGAACGCCCCAAGCATGAGCCCGTTCGTGAAGAGCAGCAGCGCCGTCGGGATGCCCGCCGCGAAGCCGAGGGCGAAGCACATGATGCCGATGCCCGCGTTGTGCACGAAGAGGAAGCTCGCGAAGGTCGCGAGCGCGCCCTCACCGCCTCCGTAGAGGGGTTCGCGCAGCGCCTCGGTGGTCGCGTGCGGGTCCCGCCCGCTCGCGAGGCCCGGGTCGACGAAGGCGTCGTACCAGCCGGGCTCCACGTCCATGAGCATCCAGGCGATGACGGCCCCGGCGGTGGTGATGGCCACGCTCAGCGCCACCTCGACGCGGAGCGCGCGCACCATGCGCGGGAAGGTCACCAGCAAGGCCTCGCGCACGGCCCCGCGGACGGAACGCTGGCTTCCGTAGATGGCGAGGTAGGCCCGGGCGCAGAGCGCTTCGAGATAGCGTACGAGGGCCTGGTCGAGCGCCGTGCGCCGCGCGACGGAGAGGCTCGCGAGCGTCGACCGGTAGAGCACCGGGAGCCGGTGAAGCGCTTCGGCGTCGAGGGAGCCGAGGCCTCGCCGGAGCGCCTTGTCGACGAGCGCGTCGAGCTCGAACCAGAGCGCTTCGCGTTCCCGGCGGAAGGCCACCGAGCGCGGCGCCGCGCCACGTGCGCCCGCGTCGCTCATCCGATGAGCCCCCGGCGCTTGATGCGCACGTAGCGCTCGAGGAGCGCCAGCGCCGCGGGCCCCGGCGGGCCGCTCACCACGTCGACGCCGGAGCGCCGGAGGCGCCTCAGCACGCGCTCCCGGTCGGCGCGGATGCCCGAGGCCACGACCGCCGCCGCCACGTCGGCGCCCGCGGCGGGCATCGTGTCGAGCGGGGCCTCGATGGCCGGGTCGTCGAGGGCCACGAAGACCACGAGGTGCCGCCGCGTCAGGTGCGCCACGCGCTCCACCATGAGCTCGGCGGTCGTGGGGTCGCTGAACTCGGTGAAGACGACCACGAGACCGCGGCGCCGAAGGCGCCCCACGAGCGCGTGCAGCCCGAGCACGTGGTTCGTCTCCTCGGGCGCGCTCTTCAATCTCGCGAGGGCGCGACGCAGGCGCGTCATGTGCCGCAGCCCACCGCGCGGCGCCTCCCAGGTCACGGGGTGCGCGCCATAGGCGTGCAGTCCGACGAGGTCGCCGCCGCGGAGCGCCACCTGCCCGAGAAGCAGCGCCGCGTGGATGGCGTGGTCCAGGCGCTCGACGCCGTGTATCGGGTCCGCCATGAGCCGGCCGGTGTCGATGGCCAGGAGCAGACGCTGGTTCTGCTCCATGCGATGCCGACGCACCCGGAGCGCCTGGTGCCGGGCGGAGCTCTTCCAGTCGACCTGGCGGAGATCCATGCCCGGCTGATAGGCCTCGAGGCTGTCGATCTCCCCTGCCTCACCGATGCGTCGCGTCACGTGCACGCCGCCGATCTGCTGGGCACCGAAGTGCGCCAGGAGGAGCTCGCGCACCCGCTCGGCGTTCGGCACGACGGCGATCGGCGCCCCGAGGGGATGGCGCTCGATGCGTTGGAGCAGCCCGAGGGGCCCATCGACGCGGCTCCAGACGGCC
>ERZ1740059.127-NODE-127-length-40931-cov-6.404369_pt1 | contig 40931 bp, 33 predicted proteins | sample MGYA00581744_ERZ1740059 | MGnify/ENA primary metagenome ERZ1740059 (study PRJEB43018, sample SAMN04849738) | marine metagenome | isolation source: floating plastic debris | place: Pacific Ocean | collected 2008-08-28 | study: EMG produced TPA metagenomics assembly... | reverse complement strand
GCAGAACGGGGTTTCCCTAGATCTCCAGACCCGAGAGCTTTGCAATCCCAATCGCGTTCTCGCCTGCCGCCGCATAAAGCAGGTAATCGACGCCGTCCTCGCAAAAGAAGCACGGATCGCGAAGCGCGTTCATCGGGTCCACGCAGACGCCAGGTCGCGACGGCTCGATCGGCAACTCGGCGCCTTCCCATGCCGTCTCCGGGCGCAAGAGCTCCTGCGATCCTTCGATGCTCCAGTCGCTCCAGTCTTGGGACAGATCGATCCAGCCAAGGTAGATCCGTTCTGGCGCATCGCCGATCACCGTCCAAGCGACCCAAAGACGACGACCCCGCTGCAGAACCGCCAGATGACGGGTTCTGGCGGGTAAACCCGGGGGCCGTCGCCCCTGCTCAAACGGCGTGACGCCATCGCGAGACCGCCAAAGGGCGCCGCCGACCGAGAACGCGTAGCACCATCCTCCACAGCGCCAGACGCGAAAGTAGGAGGCGCCAAGAAAGGGGCGCGAAACGTCAAAGCGCAGCCCGTCAGCGCTCACAGCCAAACAGGTCGCTTGCTGGGGCTCGGTCCAAGGGTTTGGGTCGGAGACGCCGTGAAGATACATGCGGATCTCCCGAGTGTCCTCGTGCACATGGACGTCGGGCGACGCGAGGTGCTCGTAGAACATCGGCGCATCGGAGATGTCGAGGACGCCGGGCGCATGGATGCTCCAGGGCCCCTCGATATGATCGGAATACGCAAGCCGGATGTAGGAGCCCAGGTGATGCGCGAAATAGAGATGGTAGCGGCCCAAGGCTCCGCTCAGCCAATTTGGGCACCTGATCACGGAAGGCCCGTTCACATTGGCCCCCATCCGCCTCTCCGCGAAAGGGCGAACGATCGGGTTTTGAGGCAACCGCGTTGCAGAGACAGTCTGTGGGCGCGCATCCGAGCTCATACGCGAAGACGCTGGCACAAGACCCGGACGTTTGCGAGGGCCGGCGATGAGGGTTTAACCTCGCCCGAGATGTCAGGGGGCGAACTTGCATGTCGTTTGCAGGACCCGAAGCGGCGAGACGGAGACGTGACGCAAGCCTCGTTTCGCCGCTATGGTCCTTCTGACCAATGCGCGTTGCGCGCATGAGAGCGTTGACGGAGCATTTGAATGATCCGCGGTGTTTCGTTCGGAAAACAGGCTCTCGTCTCGCTCGTGATCATTTTACTGGCGGCGGGGCTCTGGAGCGCGCGCGGCGCCATTTCCAGCGCGCTCGGCGTATCGCCGGATCAAACCACCGAGGTCGCTAAGAGCCAGAGCCCGGCGATCCGCGTCGTCACCGCGAACGTGGCTCTGGCCGACGACGATCTGTACCTTGAAGCGTTGGGAACCGGGCGCGCGCAGCGATCCGTCTCCCTACGCGGGGAAAGCGAAGGCAAGATCGTCGAAATGGCTCTCGCGGCCGGCGCGCGGTTCGCCGCCGGAGAAGTCTTGTTGCGTCTGGACGACGTCGATGAACGGCTCGAGGTCGCGCTGGCCGAAGCGCGCTTGGAACAGGCCGACCGCAGTCTGGGGCGCGCGGAGCAGCTCGAGGACAGAGGTTTCACAGCTCAAGCGAACCTCGACAATGCGCGCACGGCGGCCAGGATCGCGCGCCTCGAACTTGAGCGCGCCCGGCAGACGCTGAAAGATCGCAGTCTACGCGCCCCGTTCGACGGCGTCGCGTCGATCCCGGAAGTCGAAGTCGGCGACTGGATCGACAGCGACGACGTGGTCGCGACATTCGACGACCGCAGCGTGCTGCTGATCGAGTTCGAAGCGCCGGAGCTGCTGTTGCCGCGGATCCGCCTTGAGATGCCGGTCGCTGTCGTGAACCCCGCGGCTCCGGGATTGGAGATCACAGGCGCGGTCGCCGCGATCGACTCTCGCGTCGACGCTGTGAGCCGCTCCGCCCGAATTCGCATCGCCGCGCCGAACCCGGACGACAGGCTCCGACCCGGGGCCTCGTTTGAGGTCCGCCTGAACCTGGAAGGCGCGCGCTACCCCAGCGTCCCGGAACTAGCGCTGCAATTCTCACGCGAGGGGCTTTACGTCTGGCGAGCGGTCGACGGGAAAGCTGATCGCGTCGCCGTCCGGCTGATCCGGCGGCGAACCGAGGGCGTTCTGGTCGAAGGGGACCTCAACGCGGGCGATCTGGTTGTGGTCGAAGGCGCCAAACGTCTTACGCAAGGGCGCGCGCTTCAGGCGGTCGCTGACCCGGCGGCGAGGCGATAATGAGCCGCCCCGCACAAGCTTCGCAATCCGAACCAGGACCGCACTCCACCGGCGGTCTGGCCGGCCTGAGCGTTCGTCGCCCCTATCTTTCCGCGGTGATGAGCCTCTTGATCGTCACCGCCGGCCTTGCGGCGCTTCTGGGGCTCGAGATCCGAGAACTGCCGAACATCGACGAACCGGTCGTCGCCGTCCGCGCGAACTATCCGGGCGCCTCTCCCACCACGGTCGACGCCGAAGTGACGTCGATCGTCGAAGGCGCCGTCGCGCGGGTCGAAGGCGTGCAATCCGTCCGGTCCTCGTCCGAAGAGGGGAACTTTCGCCTCTTTGCCGAGTTCCGCGCCGACCGAGATCTGAACGAAGCCGCAAGCGACGTACGCGAGGCGGTGAACCGCATCGAGCGCAAGCTGCCAGACGGCGTCGAGGATCTTGTCGTGATCAAGTCGGACGCCGACGCCAGTCCGGTCGTTCGCATCGCGCTGTGGAGCGAGACGGATCCAATCGAAACGCTCTCTCGTCAGGCGCGCGAAGAGTTCATTCCCGAAATCATGGCGATCGAAGGCATCGCCGACGTCAATCTGTCGGGGGAGCGTCCCCGCGTGCTGAGGGTTGAAGTCGATCCCAAGCGGCTGGCGGCGTACGGTCTGTCCATCGGAGACGTGTCCTCGGTGATCTCGGCGGCGCAGTTCGATGCTCCTGTCGGCAGCTTTGAGGCCAACGAGCTGGAAGTTCTGGTGAGAGCCGACGCGACCGTCTCCGATCCGGTGAAGATCGAGCAGCTGATGGTTCGCGACCCTGTCAGGCTCGGCGACGTCGCGGCGATCTACTTTGCGCCGCAGACCGCGACCAGCATCGCTCGGTTGAATGGGCGCGAGATGGTGAGCCTGAACGTCGTGCGACAGGCGAAGTCGAACAGCGTTCGCATCTCCGACGGCGTGAAGGCGGCGATGCAACGACTTGAACAGCAGCATCCTGATCTGAGATATGAGATCACCAGCGACGCGGCGCTGTTCGTGCGGGGCGCGATCACCGAAGTCGTTTCAGCGCTGGCGATGTCCTTCGTCATTGTGGTCCTGGTGATCTGGCTTTTCACCGGCCGGGTTGCTGCGACGTTCCCTCCCGCGCTTGCGATCCCGGTTTCGCTTGTTGGCGCGCTCGCGGCGATCTGGCTGCTCGGGTTTTCGATCAACCTCGTCACGCTGCTCGCGCTTGTTTTGGCCACAGGTCTGGTGGTCGACGACGCCATTGTCGTGACGGAGAACATCCAGAGAAGGCGGAACGCCGGCGAGGGGCCGCGCGCCGCGGCGGTCTTGGGCGCCCGCCAGGTGTTTTTCGCTGTTATCGCGACGACCCTGACCCTGGTGGCCGTGTTCTTGCCGATCTCTTTCCTGCCCAGCGCGGCGGGACGGCTTTTCACCGAGTTTGGCTTCGTCCTCGCAATCGCGGTGGCGCTGTCGTCGTTTGTCGCGCTCTCTCTGGTCCCGACCGTCGCTTCGCTCACCCCGGGTTTGCGCCAAGCCGACGGCCCCGGACCGGTTGCCCGCATCTTGGGGAACGCTTACGCGCGGCTGCTGCGGCCTGTGCTGGCCGCTCCCCTGGTGGCGTTGGTCGTGGCCGGAGGCGTCGCCAGCTCCGCCGCATTGATCTACGGCCAGATCGGAGAGGAGCTCATTCCGGCCGAGGACCGAGGCCAGGTGACTGTGCGGATGCAGGGGCCCGACGGCGTGGGTCTCGACCACACCGATCGACAAGTCGAAGTCGTCGAGAGCATGTTCGCCCCATGGGTCGAGGCAGGCGTCGTCGAGAGCGTTTCTTCGATAACGGGCCGATACGACCTCAATCGCGGGTATGTGGGCGCGCGACTTGTCGACTGGAGGGCGCGCGACATCACGCAAAGCGAAATCGAAGCGCATCTCGATGAGGAGCTTTCGACGTTGGTCGGAACCCAACCACGGTTCAGCCGAGGGAACAGCCTGAGGCTCAGAGGCGGGTCCGGCGGCAGCGTCAGGGTCGCTCTGACCGGCGCTTCCTATCCGCAAATCGCGGAAGCGGCGTTCGAGTTCGCCGATCGACTGGAAGCGATCGAAGGGCTCTCTCGCATCCGGGTCGATTATCAGGCGACGCAGCCGCAGCTGTCGATCGGCATTGACCGGGCGCGCGCCTCTGACCTCGGCGTATCGATGGATGAGCTTTCATCGACCTTGCGGGCGCTCGTGGATGAAGACGAACTGCTCGAACTGACGATCGAGGACGAAGCGGTTCCGGTTGTCCTGCAATCGTCAGCCGGCGCCATTCGGGATCCGATCGACCTGATGAACCTCTACGTGCGAAGCCGCGACGGCGGCCTCGTGCAGATGTCGCAATTGGTGACCTTCGAAGAACAGGGCGTCTCGGCCGAGCTGGACCGACATGGACAGCGGCGCGCGGTTGGGATCAACGCGGCCCTGTCGCCGGACATCTCGCTGCGCGAGGCGATGGACATCGTGCGCAGCGTCGGCCAGCAGACCTTGCCGGACGGCATCGGAATTCTGTTCTTGGGACAAGCCGCGGTCCTTGAGGAGACCTCGGCCGAGATGACGGTCACATTCGCAATCGCGTTGATTGTCGTTTTCCTGGTCCTTGTCGCCCAGTTTGAAAGCGTGACCAGCGCGCTTGTGGTGATGACGACGGCGCCATTTGGGATCTGCGCGGCGGTTTATGCGCTGTGGCTGACGGGAACGACAGTCAATATCTATAGCCAGATCGGCGTGCTTCTGCTGATTGGGATCATGGCGAAGAACGGGATATTGCTGGTCGAGTACGCCGACCAATTGCGCGATCAAGGCGCCAAGGTGATTGATGCGGCATACGCCGCCGCCCGCGCGCGTCTTAGACCGATCGCAATGACCCTCGCCTCCACCGTCTTGGCGGGATTGCCCTTGATCCTCAGCGAAGGTCCGGGGGCTGAGGCCCGCGCTGCAATCGGCTGGGTCGTCTTCGGCGGGCTGGGTCTGGCTGCGGCTTTCACGCTCTTTCTTACCCCGGCGGCCTACGCCCTGATCGCTCCATTGTCGCGTCCGCGCGTCGCCGGCGCGCAAGAGCTCGAAGCAGAACTCGCGGGGACGACGCAGCCTAACGCCAGGTGAGCGAGCGGCGAGATCCGGCGGAGCATGCGCGCTGGCGCCCGATTGTTGGAATTGGCAGCCCCGAGCATTCTCAGCCCGCCGTCGCGGCGGTCGAGGTCTCGCTCGCAGGCTCTGACCGCGGCTGCTTCCGCTCTCGGTCCTTGAACGGCCCCTCTTTCAGCTTTTCGATCAGCGCTGAGCGGGCGGCGTCTCGGCCCGCGAGAACGATCAGCCACAAATGCTCGCCGCTGTTCCAATGCGCGGCTTCCAACACAAAGCGCTCTTCCTTTGCTCGCGCACGCTCGAGCGCCGCATCGACTTCGCTGGAAACACTCGCCCACACCGCGGCGGCGACAGGGACCGTTCGGTCATCGTCTTTCGCGACATTGGCTCGGAGAACCGAGTGCTTCCCAGACCGCAAACCACTCGTGATCAAGCTCTGCGCCGCGCCAAGGGGCATAGAGCGATAAGCCGGATCCTGGGACAAAACCAAAATAATCTCACCCAGTCTCGCCAATAACAGCGTCGGCTCGGACTTGCTCCGCTCGTCCTCCGTCGCCGCGACGTCGGGCGTGGGCTCCGCCGCAGGCGGCTCGAGAGGGGCCGGTGGAGACAGCGCATCAACTGCCTGCGCAACGGCTTGTTCAGGACCGGTTGCGACAGGCTCTGTCGTCTGTTCGTTCGGTTTCTCACTCGCTCCGGCAGTTTGTTTTGATCGACGCCACACGGTTTCAGCTCCTCAAAGGTTCAGCTGTTCGGGCAGTTCAAGCGTCGGAACGTAGGGCCAACTTGCCTATCGCCAGCTGCAAAATGGATGCATCCCATTCTAGCGCAGCCATGTGCAGAAGAGTCAATGCGCCAAGGCGCTTCGCGCGACGCCGCCGAAATGGCCCGTCGGCTCCGCCCTCCCCAAAACGAAGGCGCCAGTGCGTGTCCGCCGCGCACTTCGTCCGACGAGATCCGTCAAACTGCGCCATGTTGGAGCGATCCGCGAAGATCGGCCGGCGCGCAGAAACGGCGGCGCGTCACACTTTCCAGAAAACGAAACCGCCCCAAAGGACCCCGAGAACAAGCGCGCCCCAAAGCGGAGTGCCCATCACCCCGAGCCAACCGAGAAAAATGAAAGCCGAGCCAATGCAGGTGATGAAAAGCCGGTCGCCGCGGGTCGTGTCGAGACCCAATACGCCCCGCCGGGGCGCGCCGCCCGGATTGCGATACTCAAGGAATCCCATGAAGGCGATGCTGCCGAAGATCACGACAAAGAAAAGCGCGGTCTGCCAGGTCCAGGCCATCCATTCGAGTCCCATGAACAGCCTCCCTTAAACCCGTCCGAGGGCGAAGCCCTTGGCGATGTAGTTGCGCACGAAGTAGATCACGCTCGCGCCCGGGATGATCGTCAGACAACCGGCCGCCGCCAACAGTCCCAGCTCGTAGCCCGAAGTCGACGCCGTCCGCGTCATCGTCGCGGCGATCGGCTTGGCCTCGACAGCGGTCAGGGTCTTTGCGAGCAGAAGCTCGACCCAGGAGAACATGAAACAGAAGAACGCCGCGACGCCGACGCCGGATCCGATGTTCGGCAAGAAGATCCGAGTGAAGAAGCGCGGGAAAGAGTATCCGTCGACATAGGCGGTCTCGTCGAGTTCCTTCGGCACGCCGCGCATGAAGCCTTCCAGGATCCACACCGCCAGCGGAATGTTGAACAGACAATGCGCCAACGCGACCGCGAGATGCGTGTCGAAGAGATTGACGGCGGAATAGAGCTGAAAGAAGGGCAATGCGAACACGGCCGGCGGCGCCATCCGGTTTGTCAGCAGCCAGAAGAACAGATGCTTGTCGCCAAGGAACCGATAACGCGAGAACGCATACGCCGCAGGCAGCGCCACTGCGACCGACAACACCGTATTGATCGTGACGTAGATCAGCGAGTTGATATAGCCCCAGTACCAGGTCGGATCCGTCAGGATCGTGACGTAGTTCTCCGTCGTGAACTCCTGAGGAAAGAGGCTGAACCCCCCGAGGATCTCATTCGTCGTTTTGAACGACATGCTGATCAGCCAGTAGATCGGCAGCATCAGGAAGATGATGTAAATCGTCGGGACGAGCCAGGCGTAACGTCTCATTGACCGCCCCCCTAGTTTTGATCGTGGCGGGTCATCAGGGTGTAGAACACCCAGGAGACCAGCAGCGTGATAACGAAGTAGATCAGGGACATCGCGGCCGCGGGGCCGAGGTCGAACTGCCCGAGCGCGATCTTCACCAGATCGATCGAAAGGAAAGTCGTCGCGTTGCCGGGGCCGCCCCCGGTCAGCACCGACACCTCGGTGTGGATCATGAAGCTGTCCATGAACCGCAGCAGGATCGCGATGGTCAGCACCCGTTGCATCTTCGGCAGCTGAATGTGACGGAACACGGCCCAAGGGCTCGCCCCGTCGATCTTCGCCGCCTGGTAGTAGGCGTCGGGGATCGCGATCAGGCCGGCATAGGCGAGCAGAACCACCAGCGAAGTCCAGTGCCAGACATCCATCAAGATGACGGTGATCCAGGCGGAGACCGGTTGCTGGGTGTAGTTGTAGTCAAACCCCAGGCTGTTGAGCGTATATCCCAGAAGACCAATGTCCGGCAGGGCGAAGATGTTCCACATCGCGCCGACGACGTTCCAGGGTATGAGAAGCGGAAGCGCCATCAAAACCAGACAGACCGGCACCCAGGGCCCTTTCTTCGGCATTGTCAGGGCAATCGCGACGCCGAGAGGTATCTCGATCAAGAGAATGATCGTCGTGAAGAGCAACTGTCGCCCGAGTGCGGCATGGAACCGCTCCGAGTTCAAGACGTCCTGGAACCAGCCGACGCCGTGCCAGAAGAACTGGTTGTTCCCGAAAGTCTCCTGGACCGAATAGTTGACGACGGTCATCAACGGCACGAGCGCGTTGAACGCCACGAGGACGACCACCGGGACGACAAACCACCAGGCGCGCTGATACTCGGTTTTTCCGCCCATCGCTCAGACCTCCTGATTGTCCGAGACCAGCCACCCGTCGGCATACAAACGCGTGCGCGTGGGATCGAAGGTCAAACGCGTTTCACCTTCGGGAATGTCCGCCCCCTCCGGCGCGAGCGCGTATACCCGCATGTCGGCGGCCCGGGTCTCGACGACCCGGTACCGCCCTGCATCGGCGACCCGGACGACGGTCGCAGGCACGCCGTCGGTCTGGGAGAAACGGACGAACTCCGGGCGCACGCCGATCTCGAGTCGACCGGCGCCGTTCGGCCTTCCGGTCCCGTCTGCAAGGGTCACCTGCGACCCTGCGAAAAACGCGCCGCCGTCACGCAATTCGCAAGGCAGCACGTTCATGCCTGGCGACCCGATGAAATGGCCGACAAAGGTGTGAGCGGGGCGCTCGAACAGCTCGACCGGCGTACCGATCTGAACGACTTCGCCTTCCTGCATCACCACGACCTCGTCAGCGAATGTCAGCGCCTCGGTCTGATCATGGGTGACGTAGATCATCGTCACCTTCACTTTCTGATGCAGCTCTTTGAGCTTGGAGCGCAGCTTCCATTTCAGGTGCGGATCGATCACCGTCAGCGGCTCGTCGAACATGATGACATTGACGTCCTCACGCACGAGCCCGCGCCCCATCGAGATCTTCTGCTTTCCATCGGCCGACAGCCCCGCCGCGCGCGCCTGGAGCATGTCGGACAACTCCAGCATCTCGGCGATCTCGCGGACGCGCGCATCGACTTTCGCGTTGGCGACGCCGCGGTTGCGCAAAGGGAAAGCGAGATTGTCGTAGACGGTCATCGTGTCGTAGACGACAGGGAACTGGAAAACCTGGGCGATCTCGCGTTGATCCGGCGCGACGTCGGTGACGTCTTCGCCGTCGAACAGGATCTGCCCTTCGCTCGGCCGGATGAGACCCGAGATGATGTTGAGCAGGGTCGACTTTCCGCAGCCCGATGGACCGAGCAACGCATAAGCGCCGCCATCCCGCCATTGCAGATCCACGCGCTTCAGCGCCCAATCCGCATCACCTTTCGGCTCGGCCATGTAGCTGTGCCGCAGGTCCTTTAGATGAATGTTGGCCATCGCGCGTCCTTCCCAGTCGCCTAGTCGCCAAGCCGCGCGCCGGACGCGTCGAAGTAGAGACAGCGAGACACGTCGACAAAGAAGTCGTGGCGCTCGCCAACTTGGTAGGGATGAACGCCGTGGCTTTGGCTCACCCAGGTGTAGCCTCCGTCCGCGGTTTCGAAGTCGAAATGCGCGACAGATTCCGAACCGGAAAGCTCGGTGACCAGGACGCGGCCATCAACGCGTATCTGGTCGCCAGTCGCATTGGAGGGAGACACGAAATTCGGTCTCACGCCCATCAGATAGGAACCGTCGGGTTGAGCGGCGATCGGGCCGTCGGCCGGCCAACTCGCCTTTTGGCCAAGGCGGATTGCGCCGTCACGTTTCTCGACCTGCGCGGTGTTCATGGGCGGGTCCGAGAAGATCTCGGCGGTTCGGATGTCCCGAGGGCGGCGGTAGATCTCGGCGGTTGGACCAAACTGAGTGACCCGACCTTCGCGCATCGTCGCGGTATGTCCGCCGAGCAGCAGGGCTTCGGCCGGCTCAGACGTCGCGTAGACCACAGCGGCGCCGCGATCGCCGAGCAGCTTTGGCAGCTCGTCGCGAAGTTCTTCACGCAGCTTGTAGTCCAGGTTCGCAAGGGGTTCGTCGAGCAGCACGATCGCCGCATCCTTCACCAAGGCGCGCGCAAGCGCCGTACGCTGCTGCTGCCCTCCCGATAGTTCGGAAGGCGCGCGGCCAAGCATCGGCGTCAGTCTCAAGAGCTCGGCCGTTTCCCCCACGCGGCGGTTGATCTCGGACCGGCTCATCCGCGCGACGCGCAAGGGCGAGGCGATGTTCTCAAAAACGCTCATATGCGGGTAGTTCACAAAGAACTGGTGCACGAGGCTGATGTTGCGTTTCTGAGGGGACACCCCGGTGACGTCGCGCCCGTTCAGCCAGATCTCTCCGGAAGTGACCTGCTCGAGGCCAGCCATCATCTTGATCAGCGTCGTCTTGCCGGCGCGGGTCTCGCCGAGAAGAACGTTGAAGCCGCTGTCCGCCAGCTCCAAGTCCGTCTCATAGATATGCATCTCGGCGCCGACGCGCTTCACGACGCCTTTCAGTTCCAGTGTCATCTGGCGGATCCCGACTGTGCGGCTGCCCGAGGGCGTCGCGAACTGTGTCTCGCGTTCGGTTCGAAGAAGACAGGTCGGCGCGACGCCGACCTGTCCCAGGGGCGACTAGTTCTGCGCCCAGCGTTTGATCAGCTCGTCATAGGCGATGGTCTTGCCCTGCGGCTTCTCGTTGTCGAGCTTGGCCTTCGGACCATCGGCGCGGCCGAGCCATTCCGAGGGATCCTTTTCCTCGTTCAGACGCGGGCCGCAACCGCCGTAGACATTGGCGCCCTCGTCGGCGCGCTGCATGCGAGCCATCGTGACGTCCATCTCTTCGGCGAGACGATCCATCGCTTCCTGCGGCGTGAAGGCGCCGGAGTTGACGTCGCCGATCTGCTGCCACCAGATCTGCGCCAGCTTCGGATAGTCCGGCACGTTGACGCCAGTCGGCGACCAGCGCACCCGGTCCGGCGAGCGGTAGAACTCGATCAGACCACCGAGCTTTGGCGCACGCTCCGTAAAGCTCTCATGGTTCACGGTGCTGTCGCGGATGAAGGTCAGACCAACATGGCTTTTCTGCACGTCGACGGTCTTCGATACGACGAACTGCGCATAGAGCCAGGCCGCTTTGCGGCGATCGACCGGGGTCGACTCGAACAGCGTCCAAGAACCGGCGTCCTGGTAACCGACCTTCTGGCCTTCCTGCCAGTACGGTCCGTGCGGAGACGGCGCCATCCGCCACAGCGGGTTGCCCTCGTCGTCGACGGTGTTGTTGCCGTCCTCTTTCGGAGCGACCATCGACGCGGTGAAGGCGGTGTACCAGAAGATCTGCTGGGCGACATTGCCTTGGCTCAGAGCCGGCAACGACTGGTAGAAGTCGTAGCTCGCCGCTCCCGGAGGCGCATATTGGCGCAGCCACTCGTCCCATTTGCGGATCGCGTAGACCGCAGCCGGTCCGTTCGCTTCCCCTCCGCGGCTGACGCTGGCGCCCGCCGGGTTGCACGAGCCCGGCTCCATGCGGATGCCCCACTCGTCGATCGGAACGCCGTTCGGCTCGCCAACCGATCCGGCGCCGGCCATCGCCAACCAGGCGTCGGTCATGCGCCAGCCAAGGTCGGGCGCGCGCTTGCCGTAATCCATGTGGCCGTAGACACGAACGCCATCGATTTCCTTCACGTGGTTCGTGAAGAAATCGGCGATGTCCTCGTAGGCGGACCAGTTCACCGGCACGCCGAGGTCGTAGCCGTATTTCTCCTTGAACTGCGCTTGGAGATCTTCGCGGTCGAACCAGTCTTTGCGGAACCAGTAGAGGTTCGCGAATTGCTGATCTGGAAGCTGATAAAGCTTGCCGTCCGGACCCGTCGTGAAGGACTTGCCGATGAAGTCGTCGACATCAAGACCCGGGTTGGTGACCTCGGCGCCTTCGCCAGCCATCCAGTCCGACAGGTTCACGGCGAGCTGCAGGCGCGCATGGGTGCCGATCAGGTCGGAGTCGTTGATATACGCGTCATAGAGGTTCCGCCCCGTCTGCATTTGCGTCTGGACGGCCTGAACCACTTCGCCCTCGCCGAGGAGCTGATGGTTCACCTTGATGCCGGTGATCTCTTCAAAGGCCTTCGTGAGCGTTTCGCTCTCGTATGTGTGCGTCGGGATCGTCTCCGACAGCACGTTGATCTCCATCCCGGCGAACGGCTCCGCCGCATTTATGAACCACTGCATCTCTTCGAGCTGCTGATCTTTAGTCAGCGCAGATCTTTGGAACTCGCTGTCGATCCATTTTTCGGCCGCAGCCATGTCCGCCGCAGCTGGCGCCGTCGTGCCGATTAAGGCCGCGACCGCCACTGCGCACTGTAGGTGAACGCGCATTCAGTCCTCCCATTGATTGTTTTCTGAGCGGGCGCAATTAGGTTCATTTGAAAACAATTTGACTGTCAATGGAAAATTTAGAACGCTCAAACGAACATTTTTCTATCAAGCACGCCCAAGTGAAAGCGAGTCGAACGTGCTGACCGAAAGGCAAAAAGAGATCGTCATCGTCGCCACGGCCGACGGCCGCGTCGGAGTCGACGACCTTGCGGCGCGCTTCCGGGTGACGCCGCAGACAATCCGTCGAGATCTCAACGACCTGTGCGACCGCGGGCTTCTGGCGCGTCACCATGGCGGCGCGCGGCCGGCCAACAGCGTCGCCAACCTGGGTTACGAACAGCGTCGCGACAGTCTCGCGGATGAAAAACGCCGGATCGGATCGGCGGCGGCGGCGATGATCCCAAACAACAGCTCGTTGATTCTGAACATCGGAACGACGACCGAACAAGTCGCCAGGGCCATCTATGACCATCGCGACCTGGTCGTGATCACCAACAACATCAACGTCGTGAACATCCTCAGCGGGTCTCCGAGCAAGGAGCTGATTCTCGCTGGCGGCGTCGTGCGGCAAACCGATGGCGGCGTGGTCGGCGAGGCGGCGATGGAGTTCATCCGCAATTTCCGCGTCGACTTCGCCGTGATCGGCGCATCCGCGTTAGAGGAAGACGGCACCGTGCTCGACTATGATTATCGCGAAGTCTCCGTCGCGCATTCGATCCTGCAGAGCGCGCGACGACGGATGCTGGTGGTCGACCACAGCAAGTTCGAGCGCCGCGCCACGGTCAGGATCTGTGACATGGGCCAGATCGACGTGGTCGTGCTCGACGCCGAGCCAAGCGATCGCTTCAGAGCGGTCTGCGAGGCGAACGACACGGAAATCGTCGTCGCGGCGGAGAGCCTGGAGGCGAATTCGACGGAACCTTTCTTGGTGGCGGGGGCATCTAGCTGATGACGAGCGACCTCAGTCCGCGCGCGTCGAACGCCGCCGCGCCCGACAGCGACATCGTCGACGTGGCGATCATTGGCGGCGGCATCAACGGGTGCGGGATCGCACGCGACGCCGCGGGCCGCGGCCTTTCCGTCGCTCTGTTCGAGAAGAGCGATCTCGCCCAGGCGACGTCTTCGGCGTCGACGAAACTGTTTCACGGCGGTCTGCGTTATCTTGAGTACTATGAGTTCCGGCTTGTTCGCGAAGCGCTTCTGGAGCGTGAAGTGTTGCTGCGAGCGATGCCGCATATCTCGTGGCCGATGCGGTTCGTCCTGCCCCATCACAGCGGCCTCCGCCCGGCCTGGCTCTTGCGGCTTGGACTGTTCATCTACGACCATCTCGGCGGACGGAAGATCCTTCCTGGGACCCGAACCCTCGATCTGCGAACCGATCGGGCGGGCAAGCCCCTCAAAGCGAGTTTCAAGAAGGGGTTTGAGTACTCCGACTGCTGGGTTGAGGACTCTCGCCTCGTCACGCTCAATGCGCGAGACGCGGCGGATCGCGGCGCACGGATATTCGTGCGCACGCGCTGTGAAACGGCCGAGAGAGCGAACGGTCTTTGGTCGCTCACCATCAAGGACGAACTGTCGGGAGAGACGCGCGTCATGCGCGCGCGCTCCCTGGTGAACGCCGCCGGACCTTGGGTCGACCAGGTGATCCGAAATCGGGTGCGGCTCAACACCTCTGACCAGATCCGCCTCGTGCGCGGCAGCCATATCGTCACCCGAAAGCTCTTCGAGCACGACTGCGCCTACATCTTCCAGAACGCGGACGGCCGTATTCTCTTTGCGATCCCCTACGAGACCGATTTCACGCTGATCGGAACAACCGACGCGGATCATCAGGGAGATCCGAGCGAAGCGGTCTGTACGCCGGAAGAAGCGGACTACATGCGTGAGGCGGTCTCCGAGTACTTCGACACCCCAGTCGCGAAAGAAGATGTCGTGTGGACCTATTCCGGGGTTCGTCCGCTTTATGACGACGGCGCGTCGTCAGCGACCGCTGCGACGCGAGACTATGTTCTCAAGGTCGAGAGGAATGGCGACGAACCGCCCCTGTTGAACGTGTTTGGCGGGAAGATCACCACCTACCGCCGGCTGGCGGAGGCGGCGCTTGAACAATTGTCGCCGTTCTTTCCGTCGCTTGGTCCTGAGTGGACCGCCGAGGCGCCGTTGCCAGGCGGAGACTTTCCGGTCGACGCCGTCCAGCGACTGGTCAACGATCTTCGCAAAGCGCATCCTTTCCTAGACGAGCGCTGGGCTCTCCGGCTGATCCGAGGCTACGGAACGGACGCCGCGCGCATGCTCGCCGGCGCTCGGGACGTCACTGACCTGGGACGGGACTTCGGAGCCTCCCTAACCGAGCGCGAGGTCGACTGGCTCATGCGGCGGGAGTGGGCTCGGACCGCGGACGACATCCTTTGGCGGCGCACGAAGCTCGGTCTGAGAATGACCTCTGATCAGATGAAAGAGCTCGCCGCCTGGTGCGACTCGCATCGCCCTCCGGTGGCGACGGCGGCGGAATAGGGTAATAGTCGCGCCGTCAAGCAGCGGGCGTGGGATCAGGGAGGCGAAACGCATGAGCGGATATGTTCTGAGCATCGATCAGGGCACCACCTCGAGCCGCGCCATTCTTTTTGACGCCGCGCTCAAGGTCGTCAGCGTCGCGCAACAGGAGTTTCCCCAGCACTTTCCCGACTCCGGTTGGGTGGAGCACGATCCCGAAGACCTCTGGTCAAGCACCGCTGCGACCTGTCGCGCGGCGATCGAGAAAGCCCGCGCCGAGCCATCGCAGATCGCTGCGATCGGCGTGACGAACCAGCGCGAGACCACGGTTGTTTGGGACCGCCATACCGGACGCGCGGTCTACAACGCGATCGTTTGGCAAGACCGCCGAACCGCCAGTTTTTGCGCCAAGCTGCGCAACGACGGCGCCGAACCAATGATCACCGAACGGACAGGGCTGCTGGCGGATCCGTATTTCTCCGGAACGAAGGTCGCGTGGATCCTGGATAACGTCGAGGGCGCGCGCGAGAAGGCGGAGAACGGCGATCTCCTGTTTGGAACCGTCGACAGCTACCTGATCTGGCGGATGACCAGCGGGGCTCCGGGCGGCGCGGTCCACGCCACCGACGCGACCAACGCGTCGCGCACGATGCTCTACAACATTCGTGAGAACCGTTGGGACCCCGAGCTGTGCCAGCTCTTGAATGTTCCAATGTCGATGCTGCCTGAGGTTCGGGACAGCGCGGCGTCCTACGGCGAGGCGCGTGCGGATCTGTTTGGTCGGCCGATCCCGATCCTCGGCGTCGCCGGCGATCAACAGGCTGCGACCGTCGGACAGGCCTGCTTCAAGCCGGGCATGATGAAGTCGACCTACGGGACCGGCTGTTTTGCGCTTCTCAACACCGGCGATCAGCCCGTCGCCTCGCAAAACCGTCTGCTGACAACGATCGCGTACCAGCTCGACGGGAAACCAACCTACGCGCTCGAAGGGTCGATCTTTGTCGCGGGCGCTGTCGTCCAATGGCTTCGGGACGGCCTCAAGATCATCCGGGACGCATCGGAAACCCAAGGACTGGCGGATCAGGCCGACGCGGCGCAGAGCGTCTATCTTGTTCCGGCGTTTACCGGTCTCGGCGCGCCCTACTGGGACGCCGAATGCCGGGGCGCGATCTACGGGCTGACGCGCGCGACCGGCCCGGCAGAACTGTCGAAGGCCGCGTTGCAATCGGTCGGGTTTCAGACGCGCGACCTCTATGAAGCGATGCGGCGCGATTGGGGCGGAGCGCAGGAAGGCGCTGGCGAAACGGTGCTCCGCGTCGATGGCGGCATGACGGCGAGCGACTGGACGATGCAGTTCATCGCCGACATTCTCGGAGCGCCGGTCGACCGACCCGTCGTTGCGGAGACGACCGCTCTCGGAGCAGCCTGGCTTGCCGGAATGAAGGCTGGGGTCTATCCGGGCGTCGATGGTTTCGCGGAAACCTGGGCGCTGGACAAAAGGTTTGAACCCGCCATGCCGCATGCCGACCGCGAGGGCCTTTATCAGGGTTGGCTCGACGCCGTCTCACGCACTTTGACAAAACGGCCGGAGCCGGAACCGTCCGCCTCAGAACCCAAACGCAGCGGTTGGCGCACCCTTTTCGGCGCATAATCGCACCGATCCGAATGCGACCCCCTCGTCGTCGGCCTTGGGGATGAAGCGGTCGATTCAGGGGAGATCGTTCCCACCGTGCACCAATCCAAAGAGTGAAGCCGCGGCGTCGCCGCCGCGGCTCGCTTTGCCGATCAACGTGATCAGAACGGGTGGATGCGCGGCCAGTTCTCTTCCCCCGCCGCGATGTGTTTTGGAACATCGGCTTCCCAGAGCTCCTGGGCGCGCGGATGCACCTGAAGGTAAAGCGTGCCGTCGACGACCCGGTACACGCTGGGATCGCCAGGCGCTTTATACCCCTGGCTCGCCGCCCAGGCGCAGTAGCCGTCGAAGGCCGGCGCGAACTCGGTCGGGTTCTCTCGGAAGCTGTTCCGGTTCTCTTCGCTGGCGAAGTACCAGACGGCCCCGTTCCAGAAATGGTTGAAGCGCGCCTGGCCCTCCGCCGGCTCGCCCTGGTGGTAAGACACAGCGTCATACCCTGCGATCGCGACTGACAATTGGTTGCCGGCCGATCCAGGCGAGGCCGCGAAAAGGGTGACGATCGCCACGATCAAGGCTGCAAGCCCTGGTAAGAAGTTCTGTCGCATTTTGCTTGGTCTCCAGTGTAAAACTCAGCTGTCCGCTGCGGACGACCAATAATTTTGCGACGCCGATCTAATCGCAAATAACAGAAGTGTAATTACAATGGCATCTGGAGCTTTTGTTACCGCCTATTTACTGAGATAGATAAATTTTACTATTGATAGATGGTGAGGCGCGAGCCAGCTGTTACTCATTTTTTTGCGGGAAAACTGAGGGAAAACACCTGTTCGCCCTGCATTTACGACGCGCGCATGTTCCAGATCGCAACGGCCTGCAGAGCTGATTCCGCTCCGAGCTTTTCGCGCGCGGCGGCGATCTGGTTCCGGACGGTGCTCTCCGATTTGGAAAGACGGCCGGCGATCTCTTTGGGCCGAAATCCGGCGGCGAGCAGGTCCAGCACGTCGGCCTCGCTGGACGACAGATGCGTCGCAACGCGTTTGCGCGCCAGCTCCAACCCGAACTCGAACATCGCCAACCCGCTCATCCGCAGCACAGGCGCAATCTGCGGGAACCGCCTATCGAAGAGTTCCGCGGGCTCGTCTTTCGCGCCTGACACACAGAGCGACGCTCTCTTCCGACCCGATCGAGAGATGACAGGGATCGATGCGCCGCAGGTGACGCCGAGCGCCTCAAACGGGCCGTCCGTCCGTTGAACCGGAGCTGGGTTTCGAGGCGAAATGAACTCTGACCACAAGACGGTCTGCTGTGTCCAATAGGTGCGCGCAAGGGGCTCTTCAGGGTTGCCCAGGCGCTGCCCGGTGAGCACGGACTCCGCGACCGACAAGTCGCCGCCAGCGATTACGGCGAGCACGACCAGACCCGAGGCTTCGGCGTTTGCGACGCAGAATTTGTAACCGCCGAGCTCGAGCTCGCCCATCAGCTCATCCGTGGCGCTCGTCAGATCCCCAAGCGTTTGCGCGGCGCTCAGATCGAAGAGCTCCTTGGTGACATTGAGCTGGTTGAACGCCATCAGAACCTCACGCTGACTGAAAGGCCGCCTTGACGCGGAGAGGGGCGCGTCGGTCAGCGTCCTCGCCGCCTGATCCGCAGCGCCGCACGAAACCGCTCCCCTAACGTAATAGCCTGACGTGGGCGAAGGAGGCGCGATCACGCACTTTTTGATGAGGGCCGAGCCTTCGTGATGACCTTTGCGGGGCAAGCACAATCACTGCGCCGCCAAGGCGCGGGCGCTTACTTGCGAGCGGCCTTTCTCAACGCGGCGAACCGACTGAGCGCGGCTTAGCATCGGTTGCTTGGACGCCGTCCAGCCAATCGTGACGCGCCGCCTCGACACAGCGGCGTCCGCTCCCCCCGCCCCACGCAGCGGTCGGCCCAGTCTATTCGCCGAGCAACGGCGCCAATTGGACCGACGCTCGGCCATGATGGCTTCGGCCCTCGAACAGACTAGAAAACCTCGTCAATCGTGACTTCCTTGCCGTTGAAGACGAAAAGATCGCCCGCGGCCAACCCCTCCATCGCCTTGAAGATCGGGCTTTGGGGGGAGATGCCCATGTAGCGAACGCCGTCATGGTGGAATTGCACGGTCGAGACCGCGACAACGACGTGTCGGCCTCCAAAGCCCACCACCGCGCCTGGCTCGACACGTTCCTTGATCGAGAAATCGAGGGCCTCCAACACGTCGAGCTTTGCTTGATGGTCCTTGACGGGGTGGTCGAAGGCCGCCGCCAGGTCCGCGCTTTCGCGCGCCTCCGCGATTTCGGAGTTGTCATGCTGCTCGAGATCATCCAGCTTCGCGTCCGCTATAAAGCTCTCGTAATGCTCTTTTGCAGTCGTCAGCTCCGCCGCTTCGAGCGAGAGCATGCGGTAACGCAAGGCCGCTTTGATCGCTTGCTGGTCTTGATCCATGGATTTGCGTCCTCATTGCACTCAGATCAGATCGCCCGGCGCCTCGCGAAAGGGAAAACAAGAGGCGTTCTCGCAATGATGATGCACATGACGCTCGGCAGCAATGATCTCGTGAAGGCCGCGGCTTTCTATGACGCCGTGATGCCGATCCTCAATCACGCCCGCGCGCCGATCAAACTGGAAAGCTTCCTGGCCTACGCGCCAATCTCTGGCGTGAGCGCCGGAGAACCGATGGGCCAGGTCGACGCGACCGGTCGTATCGCGCCGTTCCTGTGCGTCTGCCGGCCTTACGACGACCGGCCAGCGAGCTGTGGCAACGGCTTTCACATTGCGTGGAGAGCGACAGACAAGGCGGCGGTGGAGGCTTTCCACAGCGCGGCTCTCTCGCATGGCGGCAGCGACGAGGGCGCGCCCGGCTACCGGACAAACTACAGCGCCGACTACTTCGCCGCCTATGTCCGCGACCCGGACGGAAACAAGCTGCAAGCCGTGTTCTACGAGACCGGACGCACGGCCGGCCCCGGCGGCGCGATCTTGTCTCACGTGACCCTTCCCTTCGACGACCTGAACCTGGGTCTGGCCTTTTACGAGCCCGTCTTCGCGACCTTGGGGATCTCTCGGCTCCGCAGCAGTGAAGATCCGGGGGAAGACTTTGCTTTCTCCAGGAACGGCGCGGAGGCGCCGGTCGCCTTTGTCCAACGCCCCTTCGACGGCGGACCGGCGGCCCATGGAAATGGCCAGCACGTGTCCTTCTTCGCGGAGACAAGCGCTCAGGTCGACCGGTTCTTTGAAACCGCGCTCGGGCTTGGCGCGAAGGATGACGGTCCGCCAGGCGTCCGCCCCGACTATACTCAACCCTACTACGCCGCCTATGTGCGGGACCCTTCGGGCACGAAGGTCCAAGCCGTGTGCAAGAGTGGGAAGTAGGGGGAACCATCGCTTCCGATGGCTGCGTCTCTGGCGTATGTCGCCTGCGCGAGGCCCCGCGTCCGTAGGCGCTTGAACGCGGACGCCGGCGATGTGTCTGGAAGACCCGTCGTCACGCCTCGGCGCCGATAGCGTCGGGCCGATGCGACGCGGCGCGCTGTTCACCCCCCGCCGGGATGCACATCGGCGGGCTCCAGCCGCGCAGGCGCAACGCGTTGGCGACGACGAAGACCGAGCTGAACGCCATCGCCCCAGCCGCAAAGACCGGCGACAGAAGGATGCCGAAAGCTGGGTAGAGCACGCCCGCTGCAACCGGTATCAGGGCGGTATTGTACGCGAAGGCCCAGAACAGGTTTTGCCTGATGTTCCGGATTGTCGCTTGAGAGAGCGCGATCGCGTTCGGAACGCCCTCCAGCGACCCGGAGGTCAGCACGACGTCCGCCGCCTCGATCGCCACATCGGTTCCGGTGCCGATGGCGAGTCCCATATCCGCTTCAGCGAGAGCGGGCGCGTCGTTGACGCCGTCGCCCACAAAGGCGATGCGCCCGTGCTCCGCCCTCAGCGCCTTCACAGCGTCGGCTTTCTCCCCGGGAAGCACTTCTGCGACAATTTCATCGATCTCGAGTTTCTGCGCGATGGCCTCGGCCGTGCGGCGATCGTCGCCTGTGACCATCGCAACCTTCAGACCGAGATCGTGCAGCGCCGCAATGGCCGCTGGGGTCGTCTGCTTGAGCGTATCGGCAACCGCGACGATTGCCGCAAGCCTGCCGTCGACCGCTGCGTAGAGGGGCGTTTTTCCCTCGCTGGCGAGCCGCTCCGCAGACGGTGCGAACACCGACACGTCGCATCCCAGCGTGCTCATGTACCGATCGGAGCCAATATCGACCCGCACGTTCTCGACCGTCGCAGCCACGCCCATGCCTGGCAGGCTCTCAAATCCGGTCGGCTCCGGCGTCGTGAGCTCCAGTTCCTCGGCCGCCGCAACGATGGCGCGCGCAACCGGATGCTCGGACTTCGCCTCGACAGCCGCCATTTGCGCCAGAACATCAGATCGACCAAAGCCGTCGGCCACCTCCAGGTCGGTCACGCGCGGCTTGCCCTCTGTCAGCGTACCCGTCTTGTCGAACGCGACGACATTGGCTTGCTTGAGAAGCTGCAGCGCGGCGCCTTTGCGAAAGAGGATGCCGATCTGCGCCGAACGCCCTGTGCCGACCATGATGGAGGTCGGCGTGGCGAGGCCCATGGCGCAGGGGCATGCGATGATGAGGACGGCGACCGCGTTGGCGAGGCTGAACGCCAGCGCCGGCTCTGGCCCAAAGACAAACCAGACCCCGAAGGTCAGCAAAGCGAGCGCCATCACCGCAGGCACGAAATACAGTGTCACACGGTCGACGATTTCCTGGATCGGCAGCTTCGCGGCCTGCGCTTCTTCGACCATCCGCACAATTTGAGAGAGCATCGTATCGCGGCCGACCGCCGTGGCGCGCAGCACGAGGGCGCCCGACTGGTTCACGCTGCCGCCGACGACCGAAGCGCCGGCTCGCTTCGCCGCCGGAATGGGCTCGCCGGTGATCATACTCTCGTCGACATAGCTGCTCCCGTCGAGCACCGCGCCATCGACTGGTAGGCGTTCGCCGGGGCGAACCTCGACGACATCCCCCAACGCAATATCGCCCACGTCGATTTCGAAGATCTCGCCCGCCCGTCGCACGCGGGCCGTCCGCGGCTGAAGATCAATCAGACTCCGGATCGCCTCGGAGGCGCGGCCCTTTGCGCGAGCCTCCAGCCAGCGGCCGACAAGGATGAGCGTCGCGATCATCGCCGCCGCCTCGAAATAGACGTTGATCGCGCCTTCGGGCAGCAGGCTCGGCGCAAAGGTCGCCGTGACCGAGTAGAGATACGCCGCCGCCGTCCCGACCGCGACAAGACTGTTCATGTCCGGCGCGCCTTTGAGGAGCTTGGGCGCCCCCTTCGAAAAGAACTGCAGCCCCGGCCCGAAAAGCACGAGCGTGGTCAGGACGAATTGGATAAGCCAACTGGTCTGCACGCCGATCGTTGCCGCGATGAAGTGATGCATGCCCGGGACTACATGGCCGCCCATCTCCAGCACCAAGACTGGCAAGGCGAGGAGGCCGGCGACGACAACGCTGCGCTTGAGTTGGCGGCTCTCCGCCTCGCGCTCCTCTTCAACGATGTGCCGCCCTGCATTGGCGTCGTCGATCTCTCGGGCGTCATAACCCGCGTTTGAAAGCGCCGCGAGCAGCGCGGCGCCATCCACCGTTCCCGTGACGATCACGCGCTTGGTCGCGAGGTTTGCGGTCGCCTCCTCGACCCCCGGCACGGCCTGAAGCGCGCGCTCCACCCGCCCGACGCACGACGCACAGTTCATTCCTGCAATTGAAAGTTCGCTTACCGAACTCGGAACAGCGTAGCCCGCTTCCTGAAGGGCTTTGACCACCGCCGATCTGTCGACCGATCGGTCGATGCGCAGCTCCGCGCGCGACGTGGCCAGATTGACGCTCACGTCTGTGGCGCCTGCGACAGACTTCAAAGCGCGCTCGACACGTCCCACACATGAGGCGCAGTTCATGCCTTGGATGCGCAGCGTCATCGTTCGCGAATGTCCGGTGTGGTCTTCCATCACGCTGCTTTCTTCGCACCTCATGCGATGTAACATGGAGCTTCCAGTAACTGGAAGGTCAAGATGCTGTCTCGCGCCGACCCGTGGCCGGCCAGCGCCTGCTGATCGGCGCGTTCGCGTTTCTGCGCGCGTTCGGCGGTCGAAGGAGAGCGAGACGTTCATTCTTGGCCCCGACCCCGGTTCGGCGTGGCAGCCGAACGTTTCGATTGTCCCGAGCCCTCGACCATCTCATCATCGCTGCTGCATGAACGCCGCCGCGCCGCCACAACATGCGGCTGAACCGATCTGGCGATACGGCGTGCGTCCATCGCCAAAGACGGAGGGCGAGCAGTGTTTAGGAGTGGAGACAAAGTCAGGTCAAAACCTTGGCGACCCGAGCTTGACGAGGGCAGGCATCATCGCGCACGCCTCGGGTTCATTCTGATGTCGACCGACTTGGCGGCCGAAGCTGACTTCTTTGACATGGCCCCGCACGGTGTCGCCATCCACGTGACGCGCCTAAAGACGGACGACTACACCACCAACGAGACGCTCGCCCGCCACATCGAGCACATGGCGGACGCCGCCGCGCGCATTCAGCCGGACGCCAAACCTGATGTCGTAAGCTACAGCTGCACCAGCGGCTCCATCGTCATCGGTGAAGACCGCGTGATGGCGGAAATCAGCAAAGGCGCTCCGTGGGCTCGGCCGATGTGCATCCTGACAGGCGTCATCGACGCGCTTCGCGAACTCGGTGCGAAGAAACTCGTGGTGGGAACGCCATATCTGGATGAGATCAACACGGCCGAGGCGGAAGCCCTCGTCGCTCGCGGCTTCGAGGTGCTCGACATCCAGGGTCTCAATCTCTCAACTGGCGTCGAGTTCGGACGGGTGACGCCAGCGTTCTGGAGAACGTTCGCAAAAGCGATCGACCGACCTGACGCAGATGCGATCTTCCTCAGCTGCGGCGGCGTCCGATCGTTAGAAGTCGCTGAAGAAATCGAGCAGATCACCGGCAAGCCGGTCGTCACGAGCAATCAGGCACAGTTCTGGAGCTGCCTGAGACGAGCCGGAATTCCCGATGAGTTGAAGGGCTTCGGTAAGATTTTTTCACACCGCGGGCAGTCTTTGCTACCCAGCGGCAGCTAGGCGCAGCACCGTTTACTTCACGATCCGGCCCGCGATTTTAAGCGGACATCCGACAACAGGCGGATCCGAATTCCCTTGGCGGCGACGGATCTCAAAGCACACCCATCTTCGTGCGCCCGCAGAAGCTATCGCGCATCTTTAAACGCATAAACCCTCCCCTTGGGAACCTTGGCCGCTCTTTACCGGCGACCGGGCGTCCGGTGAGAACGGTGCGCTCACACCGACTTTTGCAGGCATGCGGCTGTTGTCTTGATGCGCTTCCAAGCGCGACGGAACAGCTGTTCGAGAAGAAGCCGCGCGGCAGCCCAGCGAAACCTCACCTTACGCAAAGGGTCAGGATTTTCAGCGTTGTCGCTCTTTCCGCGCATCGCGATGGTCGTGACAGGAAGGCAAGCGCGTCACGTCGCGCCGCGCGAGGGCCGGATCTGATCGGTGAGTTCATGAGACGCTCTAGAACAGGTGGCAGACGAGCGCGTCGTCCCGATGGCGCAAACTCGGATGGCGGCGCGTCAGGCGCAAGCCCCTGGGGCGGCTTGAAGGGCGGACTGGCCGACCCGTTCGTCTCGCGCCTGCCGCCCTACGACATCCTCGACGAGGGCGGCGTCGAGGCCATTCACGAAACATCGATGCGACTGCTGGAAACCGTCGGCATCGATTTCCGCAATGATCCTGAGACGCTCGCGCTTTGGGCGCAGGCTGGCGCACAGGTCGACGGCGACAACGTCAAGATCGATCGCAACCTTGCTCTGGACCTCGTGGCCAAGGCGCCGGAGACGTTTGTTCAGCACGCGCGCAACCCGGCGCGTTCGGTCACGTTCGGCAAGAACCATATGGTGTTTGCGCCGGTGTTCGCGTCGCCAAACGTCTGGGACCTCGATGGCGTGCGACGCGAAGCCCGCCTCGCTGATTTCCACGACTTCTTGAAGCTCACGCAGATGGCCTCCAGCCTGAACCACGGCGGCGCTCAGATCTGCGAGCCGATGGACATCGCGGCGACGCGCCGCCACCTCGAAGTCATCTACGGACATCTGACCTACTCGGATAAGCCTTTCCTCGGCGACCCGAGAGGCGGCGGTCGAGCGCAAGACTCGTTGCGGATGTGCGAGATCGTTTTCGGACGTGACGTCGTTGAAAAGAACGTCGTTCTGCTGTCTCTCGTCACCGCCGCGTCCCCCCTTTTGTGGGACGCAACCATGCTCGCGCAGCTTCGGTTCTACGCCGCCAATGGTCAGGCCCTGATCATTACGCCGTTTGTGATGCAAGGCGCCAACACGCCCGTCACCATGGCCGGCGCGCTGGCTCAACTCAACGCAGAAGCGATTGCGGGCATCGCCCTCGCACAGCTTGTGCGCCCGGGAACCCCTGTCATCTACGGCGTTTCGCTGGCGACAGCCTCGATGAAGAGCGGCGCGCCTCAGTACGGCACAAGCGAAGTGGCGCGGATGACCTATGTGATCGGGCAACTCGCGCGCCGATACAAATTGCCGATGCGCGTTGGGGGCGGTCGCAACGGGGCGATGCTCTCGGACGCGACAGCCGGCGCGCAGAACGTCATGACGATGCTGCCGGCGATACAGGCGCAGGCCAACTACATCATCCACTCCGCAGGTTGGCTCGAAAGCTCGATGGCGGCGAGCTTTGCGCAATTCATCATCGATCTGGATCAGCTGGCGATCCTCCAGGACTTTGCGCAGGGGATCGACGTCACAGACGAGGCGCTGGCCTTCGAGGCGATCAGTCAGACAAAGCCAGGCGGCGACTTCTTCAGCAGCAGCCACACGCTGCGGCATTACAAGGAAATCTTCGTCCAACCCATGATCGACACGGGCGGAAACTACGAGGCCTGGCGAGACGCCGGCTCGCAGGACGTCACCCACAAAGCCCTGAAGCTCGCCCGCGCGGCGCTGGAGGCATATGAGCCGCCGCCGACCGACCCGGCGATCGACGCAGAACTCCGCGCCTATATCGAGCGCCGCAATCACGAACTGCCCGATATCGAAACCTGACGAGAGCGCCCGCAAAAGCACGCAACGACACAAGGGTAGACCGCCATTCGCAGGATGTCTCAAACCAAGGGAGGTGAACCATGAAGATCCTGAAGCCAGAGAAGATCACGTACGAAACGCTGCATTCGACCGACCGCGACCGGGTGCTGGAGATGGTCAAGAAGGGCGCGACACGACGCGAGGCGCTGGGTTGGATGACCGCCGCCGGGCTGAGCGCCGCGACGGCGACAAGCATCTTTGGAAGCGCGACGACGGCTTGGGCGAACACCCCCAAACGCGGCGGCAAGCTCATCATGGCCGTGGACGTTCACGGACCCGACGATCAGCTCGACCCGGCCAACTACAAGGCGACAGTCGACTACTTCCGCGGACGCATGTTCTATGGCTCGCTCACGCGACTGAAGGACGACCTCTCCTACGAACCAGAGCTCGCCGAAGAGGTGCTCTCGAATGCGGACGCGACCGAGTGGACCTTCAAGATCCGCAGGGGCGTCGAATTCCATAACGGCAAGACCCTGACCGCCGACGACGTCATCTATTCGATGAACCGGCATATCGGGCCGGACACCGTCTCGACCGGGGCCACGCTCGTGAACATGGTCACCGAGTGGAAAAAAGTGAACGACTACGAGGTCAAGGCGATCCTGTCCTCGCCGAACTCGGATCTGCCGATCGCGCTGGGCACCTTCCAATTCAAGATCATTCCGGACGGATACACGGACTTCTCCTCAACCACGATCGGGACCGGGCCTTACAAGGTGAAGGAGTTCGCGCCCGGCATTCGCGCTGTCGGCGTTCGGAACGAGAATTACTGGGATGACGGCGCCTATCTGGACGAGATCGAGCATTTCGCGATCGCAGATCCTGTCGCACGCCTCAACGCGTTCCTGAACGGCGACATCGACGCCATGAGCAACGTTCCGCCAAAAGCGATCGACGCCGTGGCCAACGCCACCGGAAAAGGTCTGTGGACGCTTGAGTCCGGCGCCTATGTCAACATCGCCGGGCGCGTCGACATCGCACCCTCGAACAACGGGCATCTGATCAAGGCGTTGCAGCACCTGCAGGACCGGGAGCGCATGGTTCGGGGCGTCTTGAAAGGACAGGCCCGGCTGGGGAACGATCAGCCGATCGGGCCCGCGTATTTCGACCATTGTCCGGACATTCCTCAACGCGAGCTCGATCTCGACAAGGCCAAGTGGCACTTCGAGAAGTCGGGCATCGGGAACAGCGAGGTTCCGATCACCGCCGCCGAAGTCGGACCCGGCGTGGTGGAGATGGCCACCATGACACAGCGCGAAGCCGCCAAGATCGGGATGAACGTGTCGGTCGAGAAGGTCACGCCTGACGGCTACTGGAGCGCGATCTGGAAAGTCGTGCCGTTCTGCGTCGTGAGATGGAACCCGCGTCCAACGGCGAATATTATGCTCTCGCTCGCGTATCACAGTCAGGCGAAATGGAACGAATCCTATTGGAAGAATGAACAGTTCGACCAGATCCTGAAGGACGTTCTCGCAGTCACCGACCCGGCGAAGCGCAAGCAGATGTACTGCGACGCGCAGACGCTCATCCACGAAACCGGCGGTTCGATCATGCCGGCGCACCTGAACTACATCGACGGCGCGGCTGACTATGTGAAGGGCCGCACTCACGTTCCGCTGAACAGTTTCGGCGGGGCCGAGTCGCCACCGTTTCTGTGGCGCGACGACTCCGCCTGAGCGCCTTACTCCCGGGACGCTCAGGCCGCGCAACCCTCCGCGCAATCCCGCGGAGGGTTGTTAAGCGACCGTGGCCCGGTCGGAATGCTGGGCCTCCGGGCTCGCAAGCCGACATCTCTTCGCGCACCCAGCCGCTGAATGTATGTAAGACGCCGGTTCGAGCCTGGTTCGCCGGCCATACAAGCCAGATGAACTTGTGATGCGTCGGTTCGATTTCGATCGGCCGAATGAGGCTGCGCTCTCGCAGTTGAAGCGACACCGCCGGCCATCCCAGGAGTGCGACGCCTTGCCCCTGGAGCGCGGCCTGCACGAGGCTGTGATGGTCGTCGAAGAAGAGACCGGGCAAAGGGTGCGCGACGCTTATTCCGTGATGCCGAAACCAGCTTTGCCACGTCATTTCCGGCTCGTAAGACCCGGTGAGATGCAAGAGCTGTTCATCGGCCAACTGGCTCGCTTCCGTCAGTTGGTCTCGGCTTTGGTAATAGGCCGGACTGCACACTGGCGAAAGCGCCACTTGGGTCAGCCTTTCGGCTTCGGTCTCCCGCCAATCGCCGTCCCCATACCGGATGCCGACGTCGATCCCCTCCGCGGCGAGGTCGACATACTCCTCGGAGATGAAGAAGCGAATCTCAACGTCGGGACAGCGCTGACGAAACCCCGCGATCCGCGGCATAAGCCAATTGGTCGCCATGCTCGGGCTGGCCGCGACGGTCAGCCGGTTCTCTCCTCCTCGCGCCTGGATCGCCTCGACGGTCTTGATCACCGAAGCGAACGAGTCCGAGACGCTCTGGGCGAGGGCCTCCCCCGCCGGCGTCAGTCGTATCGTGCGATGTTGGCGTTGGAACAAGGCGACGCCGATGTGACTTTCGAGGTTCTTGACGTGACTGCTCGCTGCGACGCGCGTCACATTGAGCTCACGCGCGGCTTCCGTAAAACTGCCGTGTCGGGCGACGGCTTCGAAAGCGATAAGCGCGTTGGGCGGCGGCAGTCGCTTGCGAAGATTTTCCATAACCTTTTCTTACGCATCGCAACTGCGGCCTGCAACCGCTGACCGCGATCTCTCTCGGCGCGGTCTTGGGTTCTAGGCCCATGCCATTCCAATCGGAAACCGCCCCCCTGCTTCTACGAAACTTCTGCTGACGCACCCATCCGGACAGACACGAACGAACGCTTTTGAACGGCCGCCGAAAGGAGCGCGCGCCATACGCGGGTGGCTGATCAGCATTCGACGGGGAGGGGTTTTATGATTTGAATGGGCGATCTCTTGATGCTGCAGCTTGGAGTGCGCCTTGCGACCGGAACGCAGCGAGCCAACCCCGCTCGCCACTGACGCCCCCGACGCCGACACCGCGCCCCGCGGCTTTCTGAGCGGAGGCGGTCGCGACAATCCTGCGCTCGCGGCCGTTCTCATGGTCGGATCGCTCGGTCTGCTAGGGCTGCAGGATGCGCTTGTGAAGTTCACGAGCGATTCCGTTTCACTCTGGGCTTTTCAGCTTCTCCGCTCGAGCATGAACCTCGGTCTTCTCCTCGTGCTCAGCCGCGTCCTTTGGGGACGTGATCAACCACGCGCACGTCGGATGTGGGCGGTCGCTTTGCGGAGCTTTCTGCTGGTCGGCTCGATGCTGCTTCTGTTCGGCGGAATACCGTATCTGTCGCTCGCCAAAATCGCGGCCGGTCTTTACGTCTTTCCGCTTTTCATCGCAGTTCTGTCCTACGTGCTTCTGCGCGAGCCCGTCGGCCCGCGCCGCATAACCGCTATCGTCGCCGGCTTTGCCGGCGCGCTGATGATCCTGCAACCGGCGGCAGACGACTTTTCGCCCGTCGCGCTGATGCCGGTAGGCGCGGCGGTTTGCTATGCTTGCACCATCTTGACGACGCGTTCGTTGTGCCGGGACGAGTCGCCGGTCGTCCTCGCGTTCGGCGTCGCACTCGCGTTCTTGTTCGTTGGCGGCTCCGGCGTGATCCTGCTTTCGATCGTTCCCACGCCATACTCGGAGACCTGGCCCTACCTCTTCACCGGATGGCGCCCCTTGGAGTTCGCGACGCTGGGCCTCATCGCCGTGTGTTCTTGTCTCAACCTCGCCGCGAATATCGGTCTGGCGAAGGCCTATCAGTCAGCCGAAGCGAGCTGGCTTGCGCCGTTTGACTATTCCTATCTGATCTTCGCGACGTTTTGGGGCTTTTACTTTTTCGGCGGGTTTCCGAATGCGCTCACGCTCGCCGGCATGGCCGTGATCGCCGCGTCGGGAGGGTATGTGGCTTGGCGCGAGCGCCAGGAGAAGCGGTTGCCGCGCGCTAACCTCAATCGGAACTTGAGGTGAATTGCAAACTGACGTCGCCAGCCAGTTCCGCTGAAACCGGGAGCGCAGGCATGGGCGAACCGACGGTCGCGGCGGCGCAACCTCAAATGGCCCGCCACGACAGGGCGCGCTTTGGTCGGCGCCCTGCCTCCTGTCCGTTGCCTGCTGCCCTTGCCCCCTCGGCGGCACGTGCTGTCCGGACGACCGGCGGCGCAATGCCGGACAATCGAAAGCCCGTTTAACTGGCCATCATGCTTGCGATGGTTTGCCCCATGCTCGATGGGTTCGGAGCAACGCGGATCCCGCAGTCTTCCAGAATCTCGACCTTCTCCGCCGCGGACTCGCCGAAGGCGGATACGATCGCGCCTGCATGGCCCATCTTTCGGCCTTTTGGCGCAGCCAGCCCCGCCACATAAGCGCAAACAGGCTTGGTCATGTGCTCTCGCGCAAACTTAGCCGCCTCCGCCTCCTGCGGACCGCCGATCTCGCCGATCATCATGACGACCTCGGTCTCGGGGTCGTTTTCAAACAGTTCGAGGATGTCCTTGAAGCTCGATCCGTTGATCGGGTCGCCGCCGATCCCGACCGAGGTGCTGACCCCGTAGCCGAGCGACTGGAGCTGACTGGCGGCCTCGTACCCCAGCGTGCCCGAGCGGCCAACGATCCCGACCGAACCCTGCGCGAAGATGTGCGGCGGCATGATCCCCATGAAGCTCCGGCCCGGGCTGATGACCCCGGCGCAATTGGGACCGATCAGCCGCATTCGACGATCAGCCTTGTAGCGGCGCAGGTAGCGTTTGACGCGCATCATGTCCTGCGCCGGGATCCCGTCCGTCACGCAAACGGCGACTTCTATGCCGGAATCCGCCGCTTCCATGATCGCGTCGGCTGCGAAGGGCGGGGGAACAAAGACGAGCGAGGCTTTCGCGCCAGTCGCCTCGACCGCCTCACGCACAGTGTCGAACATGGGCCGATCGAGAATCGTATCGCCGCCTTTGCCCGGGGTGACGCCGCCAACCAGATTGGTGCCGTAGCGGATCATGTCCGCGGCGTGGAATTGTGCGATGCGCCCTGACATGCCTTGCACGATCGTAGGGACCATTTCGTTCGTGATGATCGCCATTTTGCCTTCCTCGCTCTGATCGTCTCAAACTGGCCGCGCGGCGACCGCGCGCTCGGCGGCCTCGGCCAGCGTTTCCGCTGTGATAATCGGCAGGCCGGATTCCGCGATGATGCGGCGGCCTTCGTCGACATTCGTGCCCGACAGCCGGACGACCACCGGAAGATCGAGGCCAAGTTCTCTGAATGCAGCCACGACGCCTTCAGCGACCCAGTCGCACCGATTGATGCCCGCGAAGATGTTCACCAGGACCACCTTCACGTTTTTGTCCATAAGCACGGCCTTGAAAGCCTGGAGCACACGATCCGGGCTGGCGGCGCCGCCGATATCGAGAAAGTTCGCAGGCTCGCCGCCAGACAGCTTGATCATGTCGAGCGTCGCCATCGCCAGACCAGCGCCGTTGATCAGGCAGCCGATATCGCCGTCGAGGCCGACATAAGCGAGCCCGCGATCTTCGGCGTAGGTCTCTCGGCGGTCCTCCTGGCTCTTGTCGCGCAACTCCGTAATGCTCGGGCGCCGGAAGAGCGCGTTGTCATCGAAGGACATCTTCGCATCGAGCGCGACCAGATCGCCCGATTTGGTGACGACGAGCGGGTTGATCTCCACCATCGTGGCGTCGAGATCGCGAAACGCGCGATACGCGCCGCGGAGAATTCTCTGCGCCTTCCCGATCAATTCCGCGCCAAACCCGAGCTTGAACCCGAGCTCGCGCGCTTGAAAGTCCTGCAACCCGGCTGCGGGATCGATCGTGAAGCGGATGATGCTCTCGGGCTTTTCCTGCGAAAGCTCCTCGATCTCCATGCCCCCCTCGGCGGAAGCCACAACCATGATCCGCTCGGTCTCGCGATCGAGCACGAGGCCAAGATAGATTTCGCGCGCAATGTCTGACGCTTCCTCGACGTAGAGACGTGTGCAGAGCTTGCCTCGGTCGCCTGTCTGTCGGGTGAACAGCACTTTTCCCAGCATGCTTTTCGCAGCGTCATAGAGTTCATCATCGGTTGAACACACCCGGACGCCGCCAGCTTCGCCCCGACCGCCTGAATGGATCTGGGCCTTCACGACCCACTTGTCGCCGCCGATTTCGCGCGCGCGGTATCCGGCCTGTTCGGGGCTGTAGGCGATGCCGCCCATCGGCACGGGCACGCCAAAGCCAGACAGGATCTCTTTCGCCTGATACTCATGAATGTCCATAACAGAGCCTCTCCCTTCTAGCCGTGCGCCGCGCGGATGGCGTCGTCGATCGCGATCACATTGGCCGCCATTCTCTCGGACGCCGCGTCGATCATCTTACCGTCGAGCGACGCCGCGCCTTTGCCTGCCGCCTCGGCTTCACGCAGCGCCTTGACGATTGCGCGAGCGCGCTCGACTTCAGCTGCAGGCGGCGAAAAGACGTCGTTGGCGAGGGCGATCTGACTGGGATGAATCGCCCACTTCCCTTCACATCCCAGAGCGGCGGCCCGACGTGCGCCGTCCTGGTAACCTTCCGGATCTTTGAAGTCGCCGAACGGCCCGTCGATGGCTCGCAACCCGAAGGCGCGGCAGGCGGTGACCATGCGGGCGATCGCCGCGTGCCACTGATCTCCCGGGTAGCTGGGGTTGAGGCCGCCTATGTTCACCGTGCGCGCTCGCATCGACGCGGCGAAGTCGGCGACGCCGAAATGCATCGCCTCGAGCCGCGCGCCAGGCAGGGTGGCCGAACGGGCGATGTCCTCGACATTCGCCATTCCAAGCGCCGTTTCGATCAAAGCTTCTGTCGCAACCTTGGTCGTGTAGCCCTTCGCTTGCTCAATCTGGTTTAGCAGAGCCTCGACCATGTAGAGGTCAGCGGCGGTTCCGACTTTCGGCACGAGGAGCGTATGAACGCGATCTCCCGCCTGCTCCATCACGTCGACGACGTCGCGGTACATGTAATGGGTGTCCAGACCATTGATCCGCACCGACACCGTCTTGCCCTTGGCGGCCCAGTCGATTTCTTGCAGCGCCGCGACAACGTTTCTGCGCGCCTTCTCCTTTTCGGGCGGCGCGACAGCGTCTTCAAGATCGAGGAACACGTAGTCGGCGGCGCTGTCAGCCGCCTTTTCGATCATCGTGGGATCCGATCCCGGAACGGCCAACTCGCTGCGTTGCAGCCGCTGACGACGGAGGGGAAACAAGGTGTGGCTCATAGGGAACTCCGCGCGTGAACGCCGGCGTCGTCCGGCGCGCACGCAGAAAAAGGGAACGATGAACGTCGATGCGCATCGACGCGGATCTGTGGTTTGAAATGAAGGAAGACTGACCCCGGGGCGATCAGTTGGGCGGCGGCAAATCCGTTTCGAGTAGGATTGTCGCGACTCCTGCGTCGACCACGCCGAGAATAACCGGCGCGTCGTGGAAAGACCGATCCAAGACAGCTCGGAGGTTCTTCGCCATCTCAATCGTTTGCGCCGCCGTTTGGGTGGTGTCGCACATGCTGAATACGCCACCAATATCGTCGCTGGTATCGCGCCCGGCTTCGCGATCGACGAACGGAATTGGCCGCTCATTCATCGGCTGCTTCTGAATACGCAGACGATCCCCAAGCTGGTCGGCGAACTCGTTCACGCCGCTCCCGCAGACGAGCAGGGTGCGCGCGTCGCCAAGCTGGGCCATCAGCTGCTCCGCCCAAATCGACGCATGGTCGTTGCGGTCATCGATGGCTTGAAAACGTTCCGTCTCGAAATCGACGGCTGTATCGACCTTCACCGCTTGTGCGGACATCTTAAACCTCCCGGGGGTCTCTTATCTTTGACCCAAGGCATGAGAGCCGCGCATCGAAACGTCCAGCAAAACCGCGTTGGCTTGTAAGCGCAAATCGCTACAAAGATAGAGAGTTGTAACTTTGTAATGTTTTTTCATTTACGCGTCGAACTTTTTCGGTAATAGGCGATCGATCGCCAGCTAGGCGCGGGCGCCAATCGTTTGCGGGCGTCTTCGCCCGACCGCCAGTGCGGATCGCTGATCGAAAACTCGTTTGCGTCTCTGAATACGGGTGTTCTCAACGGACGCGCGCCGCGCCAAGCCAACGCCGAAATTTGGCGCCTCCAAGCGCACATCAGACAAGAAAGTTGAGAATCAAGCCGCTCACCTGTTGCGCAACCGTCTGAAAAGCAGACGGGGTCGGGTCGTGCGTGTCGCCCGCAAGCCGATCGCAGGCGGCGGTGGACGCAGTCGTGCGCTGACTGGTCTCCCCGGAGTTTTCGGCGATCTCAAAACGCTATCTTGGGTTCGCAACGGGCTGAACAGGATGCATGGAGTCCGCAGCCAAACAGTCTCCCCTCTTCTTTTGCTTCCGCTTCGAGATCGAAAGCGGACCATACACATATATGAACCGATGACTGCTCTTGGGCTTAAGCAGACCTCGCGACAGCGACTATGGTCCAGGACCCAATATCTGTTCTTGGCCCTGACCCGACATTCGTGCGTTTCGCTGCGAATGCCCTGTTTGAGCCCATAATCAACGATGCTGCCAAGTGTAGGAATTGCTGCTTTGACGAGGTGTACAAGCCGGCGAACTAATCGGGCAACCCCGCAGCTCGAAGGCTGGCAAGCCAAAGTCTCCGGTTCTCGGGGTGGTTCTTCGATCCAGCAAACTGCCGTTGCATGGCCGTGATCGATAGCTTTGGGTTGATCTGCAAGGCAGCCTCTATGGCCGCCTGCGCCTGGTTCGAGCGCTCTAGTTCATTGAGGTTCGCGGCACGGAGCAAGTGATGGAACGCCCGCCATGTGTCACTCGTGGCGACCGCGCCCAAACGGTGCGCGGCTTCGAGGGCCTTTTCGTGGCGTCCGAGATGGAAAAGGATATGCCCCTTGAAGAAGTACATGTTCTGGAGCATCGGATCACGCGGGCTGAGTTTGAGGGCCATCTCGATGTGGGGTAAGGCGTCGCTTTGCCTGCGGAACCAATCATACGTGTGCGCGAGTTCCAGACGGATGCGGGCGTCATTGGGGTTCAGCGATACCGCCCGCTCGAGGTTTGCGACGGCAGGATCGGCTTCACCCGTGAAGCGATAGATGTACCCCAGGGCCGCGTGGGCCTGCGCGTCCCGATCGTCCAACTCGATGGCGCGTTTGGCCGCTTCAGTCGCGGCAACGAGTGTGTCCTGTGGTGCATAGCTCCACTGAAAGAAGAAGATCGTTCCAAGCGCGCGGGCCAGCAGACTGTACCCTGCCGCAAATTCGGGATCGCGGGCAAGGGCCGCTTCCGCAAATCCGACTGCTTCTTCCTGTGCTTCCTTCGAGAAAACGGCCTGACGCGCGCGTCCGCGCAGGTAGAGGTCCCAGGCACCCAGGTCGTCTGTCGGCTTGCCCCGTGCTTGCAGACTGTCCGACTGATAGATCTCGGGAAGAAGCCTGCCTGCGATGGATTGGCTGATCTCGCTCTGGACGAGAAAGATGTCCTCCATTTCCTGCTCGAAGGCTTCGGCCCAGATCGTTTCGCTGGCCGCGACATCGACCAATTCTCCGCTGACGCGGACACGCTGCCCGTCGCGTCGAACGCTTCCCAGCACAACATAGCTCACACCCAAATCGCGAGCGATTTCCAACGCTGATTCCGTCTCGCCGGCGTAGGAAACCATCGTCGCCCGTGAGACCACGAACAGGTCCCGATTGCGCGACAGATGCCCGATAAGGTCGTCCGTTAAGCCATCGACAAAGTATTGCGCCGATCGATCAGCGCTCAGGTCATCGAACTGTACAACGGCAATCGACGGCTTCTCCGTGTCCAGTGTTTGCGGGATTTCCCCGGTCATAGTGACCCAGACCACGGCAATCAGAGCGGCGACGCCCGCAATGATGGTGAACACCTTCCGCTTCGATACCTGGGGCGTGCCTACGGTCTGATCGGTGTCGATGGGTGCGACGAACTGGAAACCGCGTTTCGGAAACGTCTTGATAAACCGAGACGTTGACGCGGTGTCGCCCAAAGCCTTGCGGACCGCGTGTATCCGCGTGTTCAGGGCAGCGTCGGTGATGGCCTTTCCGCCCCAGATCTCGTCGATGAGGTCCTGCTTGCTGACGATCCCGGCACGTCGCGCGATGAGAAATTCGAGCAACTGAAGCGCCTGCGGCTCTAGCGCAACCGGTTCCCCGTTGCGCGAGAGCCCACGCGCGCCATCGAGTTCGAATTCCGCAAATCTGTACATGCGAAAGGCTTACACCCGGCGATACTTGTCGCTCAATGGATCTGGATCGTTATCATCTGAATGTCAGAAATAATCAGGTCCCGATCAAGTCCGCTCGTCTTGTTCCATTTAACACTGGACCTGGGCACTGGCCCGAATCCTTAGGAACAATTGAACGAAGGAGACGAACATGTCGGGATTGAAAACAGCGGCTGCGAGCCTCGCCCTTGTCTTGACGATTGGCGCGGCAAGTGCAGAGACCGAGCTTGATACAGCGCTGAGTAACGGCGGGAGCCAATTGACGTCTGATCAGCTCGCCGAACTTCTGATCGGTCATATCGTGACCGCCAGATCGGGGGACAAGACGTTTCGGTTCTTTTACGATCCTAGCAACGTGATCACCGGCGAATTGACCAATGGCGGCTGGGAGGGTTCCGGTGCCTTCGCAATCACAGATACTGATCAGGTCTGCGTCTCAATGGCGGCAGATATGGGTCGCTATCGCTGCCTGACCGCAGTTCGGCATGGCGATGTTGTCCGCAAATTCGATGTCAGCGGGAAGATGACTTTCGAACTTCTTGGCTTCGAACCGTCAACGGGCCTTTAGCGCGCGTTTAGTCAAAGCAGACGTTTGTATTTGAGAATTCTACGTCCGCTTCGTCCGCCTAGCGGCCATCCGGTAGGATCACGGCGAACATCCGCTTCCCGCCCGAACGAGACTTCGCGCTGAGATAGCTGGATCGTACGCAATACTTCGGCTCTTGGGATTACGCCGTCTATCATCGGCGGCGATCCGCACGTCCGCTCAGCGATCAAGAGCTGACGCACGGTTCCGCACGGCGGTGGCGGTTCAGCGGCAGGAGCAGGAACCACAACCATCGATGAGATCACTCGAAGGACGACCGCATTTTCAGCCGGCAAGTATCGCAATCGTAGATGCGGTGAGCCGCGCGGCTAGATGTTCATGACCATCTTAAGCGACGGACAGCGAAAGCTGGCGAAGCGAACGTCGATACGCTCGATGGATGTAAAGCCAAGCGCCCGGTAGAACCCCACCGCACTCAGCGTCGCGTATGCTTCGAACCGCGTCACGCCGCCCGAGCGCGCTTGAGCCTCGCAAACCTCGTAGATCGCTCGGCCGACGCCGTCACCGGTATGATCGGGATGCGCCGCGAAGCGCCTAATGTGGCCGACGCCCTCCTCCTGCTCGCCGTTATCGGGGCGTTCTGGGGTCCATCCTCCGCAGCCGACAATCATCTCCCCGTTTTTTTGAGCGACAAAGTATGAGCCTGAGGCCAGCAACGAGGAATTGGCTTTCGTGATCACGGGCAGAACGGATTTCAAAAGCGAAAGTGTGTAGTGCGCTCGCAAGAGCGTCGAATAGGACGCCTCGAGCACCACCGTCATTCTGTCTTCGTCTTTCGACGTCGCGGGGCGAACGATCATCTGTCACGCCTCCGGCAAAAAAAGCGACGAGAAATAAACGGCAGACAAGATGCAACCAAATGCGATGACGCTCGCTCTCAAGTAAAACTCATCGACAAGCCTCGCAAAGCGGCCCCCCATGTATCCGCCCAAAGCGCTTCCAATCATCATCGTGTAGGCTTCGGGCCACGCGATAACGCCGCCAACGCCGAACACCACGATACTGATGAGAGTGAAGGTCGTCGCGAGCAGGTTCTTTAGGCTATTGGCGACGTTGAAAGGGCTGAAACCCATGATTTGGACAACCGCCAGAAGGATTATTCCGAGGCCGGCGCCGAAGTAGCCGCCGTAAATCGAGAAGGCGAACAATGCGCCGAAGAGAGCCGTGGTCGGCGCTCCGCCGGAAAGCCGCTTCTTCAATAGATCGGCGATCGCCGAGCCGAATGCGAACAGAATTGTCGCCGTCAATATCAGGAACGGAATAAGCACCTCGAACAGAGCTTGTTCCGACATCACCAGGAGGAGCGATCCAACCAACGCGCCGGCGCTGCTGACAAGCACAAGGGGCCAAACCCGAGAGCCGATAGCGCGAAGCTCGTTGCGATAAGCGGGAATGGCCGCTGCGTTTGACGGCAACATCGCCAAGAAGTTCGTCGCATTGGCCACGACAGGCGGCAGCCCGACCGCCATCAGCGCCGGAAAGGTGAACAACGTCGCGCCGCCGGCAATTGCGTTCCAAGCCCCGCCAACCAGTCCGACCGCGATCAGAAAAATGGCTGTCGTCGTCTCCATACGCGGTCCTCCCGATTACTCTCGCAGAGACCTACCGGGAGCGTTGACATTCGAGAAACGAATGCATTTCATATTAGCCATGAACAAAATGGAACGGTTGCTGAAATCCGCCGATCTGCTTCGAACCTTCGTCGTCGTCGCCGAGCGCGAGAACATCACTCATGCCGCCGACGTTCTCGGCCGGACGCAGTCGGCGATCAGCGTGCAAGTCAGTAAACTTGAAGAGACGCTCGAAGTTCGACTTTTCGATCGCAAAGCGCGAGGCATGACTCTGACGTCGGATGGCGACACATTGCTGCCTGTCGCCCGGAAGATCATGCGGGAACTCGAAAGCGTCGGGACGCTTTTCCAGGATCCATTGCAAGGCCGTATCCGCGTCGGCATCCCTCACGATTACGCCGACGCCATTCTAGAGGCGGCGCTTGTGGAGTTCTCGCGTCGCCACCCGTTAGTGGAGGTATCCGCTCAATTCGGATGCACCGCGACGTTTCCCGAGGAAGTCCGCCGCGGCGTCCTCGACGTCGCGGTCGTTTCGGACACAAGCTTACCCGGCTTTCACACGCTCGGAACAGAGCGGAACGTCTGGGCCGCATCCTCAAACATGCAAATCGACACTGACCAACCGACGCCGCTCGCAGTGTTGGATCGCAGGAGTTGCGGTTGGAGCCGTCTAGCGCCAGACGCGTTGGACTCGATCGGACGCGAATGGCGTCTTGCCTACGCCAGCGAGAGCTTCGCTGGCGTCAAAGCCGCGATCCGTTCAGGTCTCGCGATTGGCGCTTTGCCCGAGGCGTTGATGGAGCCGGGAATGATAGCGCTCACGGAGATCGATGGGTTTCCAGACCTGGGGCGGACAGCTCGTGGCGCAATTACGTCGCGCGATGCTCCGGAGAATTTGGCAACCGCAATGGTTGAGGCGATCGATGCAGCGGCGAACGTCGCGTAGCGCTGTTGTTGATATCGGGCCAACTTGGACCCTTACCGACAAGTTCAGTCCGATGCGCGATTTCTGCGGCTGGGATGAAGCAGCCGTGGGGTCGCCAGCCCAACATGTCAGCTGTCACTAGATGCAGCGCGTCATGCCGGGTCTAGCTTGGGATCTGACCTACAGGCCGACCTCGGCGGTCGACCCAGAGCTGTCGTTCAGACCAGTCGCCTAACGGCTCATAGCTGTAGATGACAGCACTGCTGCTGATTGGCGCGCTTTGAGCTCAAGGGTAAGCCTTCGCCAATGTTTGCACTGCTTTGTCGACGATCTTGGCATCGGACAGACTCGACAGGTCTCGAGCAGGTTGCGCTCCGTTAAAGGCCATAATCACTGGCTGGCCAGTATAGCGATATAGATTCAGCCACTGATTGAATTGGCCCGCGGGTAAGCCGTTTTCTGGAGTGACGATCCAGGTGACGTCTTCATCCCAGAAAACCGCGTCATAACGCAGATAGACCTTGTCCAGAAGCCCCATGCCTAGTCGTGTAATCGCCTCGGTCTTCCATTCCGGCAAAGGGGGCGAAAAGCCTATTGAGCCGTGCTTCAAAACCCCTAAAGGCGCCGTCAGTATCACCGCGTCAAAAAGGGCTTCGCGTCCTTGCGTGTCACGCAACTGCACTGAGTGCTCACCTATGTCGACCTGTCTCACTATGTGCTCAAAGCGAATGTCGAGGCTGCGAGGCGCCCCGGTCAGAAGCTGGTCATAGCCTCCGGGCAGGATAACCTCCTCGCCGCCATAATCAGAAACGGTCCAGTACGCCGTCCCGTTCACGTCATCTTCGTCGGCGCCTAAGCTGTGTTGCACCGACACGACGTTGTCGAGCCAGGCGGGCGCCTCAGCGTCGGACATGTTTCTGCCGTCGCCGCCGCGAACCACATAGCTTTCGTCTGTGGCGCGTGTGCGAATGTCCAAAGCACTGGCAACATTGGTAAGGGGGTTGCCGTCTGCGCCATGAATCCAGCTCGCCCCTAGATCGAGCGGAACGCCAAGGCTTCGATCAGTCCAAATTCGTCCCCCGATACGATTGCGCGCTTCAAGGACTGTCACGTCATAGCCTTCATCGACAAGCCATATCGCGGCCGTAAGACCACTGACGCCAGCGCCGACGATGGCCACCGACTCGGCATCGGTATTGTTGTGGACGGCCTCAGCTGCGATCAGCCCAGATTCATATGCGGCATGGACCGTACTGTTGTAATCAGGGTGGCAAGCTTCCCCCGCAAAAAAGAGGCGGTTCCCAAGCGGCTCAGCAAGAGCACGGTGGTCACGTCTTCTGGCCCCCCTCGCCACAAAAGAGTACGATCCCAGGCTGTAGGGATCGCGACTCCAATTTGTGCGAATGTAACCTGTTGGCGCTCGATTGCTTCGGGCCACACTTGGACAGGGTGTGAAGCCGACAGCCAAGGCGGCGATCACTGTGCCAAAGAACTCTCTGCGCCGCAAGGTGAGCCATCCATCTTAGCTTGCCGTGAAATGCAAACCGTACAAATCGATAGGAGGGCAGTCGAGAGGTTGGGCGTCTGCCAGGCATTGAATAGAGATCCGGTCACTGCAGCTCCGTCCGAAACGCAGACATCGGATGTGGCGGTATGCAAATCCGCTGTCCGCCCGAAGTAACCAACTGATCAAGTAGCTGGCGTGTCAGGCCAATGAAGGCCTCCCAACCCCTTGTCCCGCTTGACAGAAGCGCGTCGCCATGCATTTCCTGAAATGGGACAAGCTGGGGGTCAGCTGTGCTTCGCAATGCGTTTTTCGGACTTTTCGCCGCTCT
>ERZ1740059.126-NODE-126-length-40988-cov-18.632473_pt1 | contig 40988 bp, 41 predicted proteins | sample MGYA00581744_ERZ1740059 | MGnify/ENA primary metagenome ERZ1740059 (study PRJEB43018, sample SAMN04849738) | marine metagenome | isolation source: floating plastic debris | place: Pacific Ocean | collected 2008-08-28 | study: EMG produced TPA metagenomics... | reverse complement strand
TGAGATACAGCTATTTGCAGTAGTGTTAACTGTTGTCACTCACAATAGAGTTCTATGAGTACAACAACTTGCGGCGACAGAATCGCTGAAACGTATATTTAACAAGGCTTTTGGCGTTTAAACAACAGTTTTGATGGAAACAACTTTTTGATAGCGAGAACAACAATATTGCAACAACAGAATCGCTGAAACGTATATTCAGCAAGGCTTGTAGCGTTTTAATGGCAACTATTTTCACTGTGCAAGAAACTCATACAAGTGCTAACAGTTAACGCATGAGTGCAAATAGATATAGAATCCTTATCAATCAGCAGCGCCTATAAAATTGAGATCGCAACTGGGTTAGTCGGTATCGGAGCAGGGGCGGGACGGGGCGGCATATTCAGTAGAGCCAGCCGAGCCGTATTGGGGATGGCAGCCACCAGGTAGCAGGCACTATTGCCCTGCCCTAGTGCCTGCTACCTGGTGAGCTGCCACCGGATAAGCGCCGGGGTCGGGAAATGGAATATTGTCTTGAGTAATGACGTCGGTATTCTCTTAAAACCTTGTCAGGAATGCGTTTGATTCAATTCCTGTTTCTTGAGGAGGTTGGGATATGCTTCTTTCAAGTCACTTCGCTTAGTACACCTGAAGGGGTGTTTGGATACGTTCTACAAATTAGACCGGATTGCAAAAACGATACCAGATAAACACTCTATTGAACCCCCTTAGCAACGTCATTGCATCAAATTTGGATTGACAGAACGAAAAGGTAGTTGTTCTGGTATTTTTCTTTTCAGAAATCTCGCCAATGCTAAATAAGTCCAGTAAACAGACTCCTCTGACTCATTGACCATCCTGTGAAAGCCAAGATAGTGAAGCAGTGGCTCATAGCTTGGATGAATAATCAAAGTATATAAGTTACACAGGCTAGGGAAATCTCGCCTCATTTTCTTCAGAGTTTTCTGAGCATCCTTCAGAAAAAGAGTCTGCATTTCATTCCGAAAATCAGAATCAATAATCCAACTTCTTACAAATACAGAAGAACATTCGTCGCCTGGAAGAGCTAATCTAAATGGATCAACTTCCTGGATTAACATACTAAGATGCAGACCTTTACTAGGCGTATCTCTAAAATTAGTCTCTGATTCTGAGTGGACAGGATAGAACAGATAGAAGCCCACTACTTTATCAATGTCACAACGTCGTAGAATACGCATTCCTCTACTATATTGCTCGCTCCATCTCGTGAGCAACTTAATAAGCCTCTCCTCGACATCGGAAGCCTCTTTCTTCGAAATCAGATGCATCTGCTTATAGTTAGCTGCTAATAGGCTAGCAACATGATTTACATCATGAATTTCGAGTTGAGATATCTCGATTCGAGGTTTTTTAGCATGTAAATCTAAAATTTCTGGCAGTGGCGTGATCGTAAAACTAAGTATATGTCCATCTCGTTCCTTTGTAATAACACCAAGCTTAGCCAATAAGTTCAGCATCATACGAGCAGCACTCTCAGGCTTTTCTCGCTCTTCAACATCAGAATAAAAAATTATCGCGGCTTCTCTACAAGAACAAGACACTGATCCTCTAAGTATTTCAAGCTTATTAATCGGCTTTTCAATTCGTCGCCCAAGCTGATATTGCTCTTTAATCCAGAGATATCCCCACAGTCGAACAAAACACTTCGCCCGATAACTCGTCATTTTATTACGCTTTCTAAGCCGTTCGACGTAAATAAGCTGACTCTCAACAGGAAAAAACTGATTTAGATTTTCTGGATTGAAATCAATATCGGACGACATGCTATAAAGCCATAAATCCTTCAAGACGTGATTTTCAGGATATGCAGAAACTTGAAATCACTGATATAGAAAAGTATATAATAAAATTTCGGTTCGTTTCGGTTCATTTCGATTCATTTTAGATAAATTTTTCTTGATAGGTTTTTTGCACACACCTAATCTCTACTGCATTTCTACGGGCTCTAAAACGATCCATTTCGCTTTTTGGGAAGACGTTTCGCATATACCTTGATTAGAATGAGCGCAAAGCACAGGAGATTTAACTGCGCCGCCTAAAACAACTTTAGGCAAGCGGACAAAACGTGTAATAAAAACTCTTCTAATTGAACTGAATTCAGTCAGCTAGAAGGGTAAGACTCTTAAAAACTACCGCTAATGTCGATGAGGTAATGATGGGACATTCAATTCCAATTGCTTGGTGTGTTTCTCATATTGCAGCTATGGGAGCTGGTTTTGCCGCCAAGATGGCCGTTCACCAAGGAAAGCCGCCAAAATTCTATGAAGGGGACCCTATGAACCCTGTTAATCGCTATATTGTAGGGCCTGCTGCTGGCTCCGCCGCTGGATACACAGTAAACACGTTCATGGGAGACCCCGTCGGTGCAGGTGTTACAGCAGCTCAGACCGGTTCTCTAGCAGGAGCAGCAGCTATCGGAGCTGGTTTTGCCGAGCTTTTCTGCTAAGGATTTGGCAAGGCTCAGATACATGGCAATAAATTGAAGACATCTTGTAGAACAGTCTTCTCATAGAGAGATAAATGCATTCATCTCCTCGATAAGTATTGACTGAAAGCATTTATCTCTTCTCAGATACATCAATCACAAGCATATTTACTATCTGAAATTTTCTTGACATACCTACTTCAAATGCTCTTGGATAAGGATTTTTATTCCTCTGCATACTTGAAATAAATCTGTATCCAAAGAAATAAATCAATCCTGCAATAAATACTGTCTTACTTCACTTAAACATAGAGGTAAAGGGAAATGGGAGACGAGCTTCTAGAACTCGCTGCAGACATCGCAGCGAACAGCGATGATATGCTCACTGAAGGAGTTGAGCTTGGTATTTCTGCTCTTGAAGAAACAACTGGAATTGTCGGAGAAACAGCTGAAGAAGTTGCTCAGGCCAGCCAAAGTTCTGCTGGAGCCATTGCAGGAGAAGCAATTACTGTGGCAGAAAAGGTTCTGGGCGCGGCTGAAGAAGTCCATAATGTCGCTCAAAAAGTTGACGAAATGCAAGATACTTTTCATAAGAACCTAGAAGCCACATTAAACTCAGCGGATCCCGTCCATCAAAGCATTGAGGAAAGCCGTGTAGCCTCACGAAAGGCTTTAGACAACGAAGAAATCACCACAGCTCAGCATAAAGCCAATGTTGATCAGCTCATACAAGAAAATCTAAATCTCAGTGCTGCTACTAATGAGCAGATCGAAGGAGCCGTACTGTCAAATATAGCCGGAATTACTGCAACAGCAGCATCTGGATTCGCTCGGGGTATGGCGAAGGCTGTCAGCCCATTGGCAGAAGTAACAAGCATACCTATTGCTGGTGAAGCAATTCTTGAAGCAGTTGGTCTCCCCAAATCTATTGAATAAGAACGTCATGGGAAGTATTAAATACCAACCCAAAAGAGTTTGACTACACTCTCTCTCAAGTAGTCTGTCCGTGACCTTTTCTTACAAGCCATCAGGATTATGCTACTTCCTGTCATTCGAAAAATTGAGCCTTACGCCAAAAAATTTCTAGTTGGACCAATCGAAATCATTGAAGTGCTTGTTTTTGGCAAAAAGTGGTGGATCGTTGGGCCGCCAGGAAGCGGCAAAAGCTCAATGCATCAATACTTATCGGGGAATTTTTCTTTAATCAGTGAGTATGTAAAAACCAATCGTATCGCTGAAGCCCCCGAAGGAGTCAAAGTAATTAACAGCCAGGACAGTCAGCGATTTGTTCTTCCAATTTTTAAAAAGAAGGGACCTGACTTTGGCGGCGAATCTCCAAAAGCCTGGGAGCAAGATATTACACAGATGCAACGCTTTGTATTTATCTATGCGCTGCATTCTACGGATCTACATGATCAAGCCAGTAGCTTCTCTGCTCTGATACGCACTGATTCAGGACTGCGGCTGGCATCAGATAGTGAGACGTTCAGCACAATCGAAAATTCTCTCAGAAAAGCGATCACCTGTTTAATCAAACACTTTCCAATTGAAGAGGAACCAAACTCCCCCCTTAAACGAAAGCAGAGAAAACTATGGTTGCTGTGCAATAAATTCGACCTAGTTTTCCCTCAGGGGCGTGTATCGTCTGAACCGGGCTCGCTAACTTTCTGGCGCGAGGCAACTGATCATATGGATGCAATCATTCGGGAAAGTAATCTGACGGAAAAAACAGGGTTTACCATTCTTCATGGTTACACAACGTTTCATCCTGACTACCGACGTTTTACAGAACAAAGCATTGCTCCAATCCTGCAAAAAATTGAAGGCTAAGGTGAGAAAAAGGCATGAAAACAATTGACATCTCACCACCCAAAAACCTATCTAATCAGTTTCGGTTTCAGTGCATTGACACAAAAGGGAAGCCAGTACCTCCATCTATTCCACAAGCTTTGCTGGACTTTACCCCCAGTGGAAACTTCTCATCCCAGCATGTGGGAATGCGATTTTTGACTGTAGGCCACTTCCCAGATGTATGTGAAAAACATCGATACTTTGTAATGTTCAATATCGTCGGCACTGAAGCAGACTGCCTGAATCGCCAAGGGCAAATATGGTCTTCAGCTCTTGTCAGTGAAGAGAAACAGGAACTGATTACATACTTTCTTGACGCCTGTAAAGCTAACCGACTTGCCAAGGTCTTCCCCTGCTTGCAAAAGCTAACCAATCTAAGAATGCATTCAGGCCAATTTCTTTTAAAAGAAGCTCCGAAATCGAACTCTCGACAGGTGAAGAAACTCATAGACCGATTACAAGCATCCCAAGCAGTGACACTTTCAAGCCCTGAAAGTTTTTGGGAAATCTACCAAACTACAGAATATCTCGTCTTCAATAGCTTCAGATTTCACGACTTCGTCGGATGTTCTTTTAATGGTGTCGCAGACAACGTTTTTGATCTGTGCATTATAAATGGCAAGAGAAATTCTCTTGCAAACTATACATCTGCAAATGATCCATGGTTGAAAAGCCTCTCAACCAAAATAAGGCAATACGGTAAAAACTGGGGACAAATCCTTCTCGCTTTAACCATTACTACATTAATTCTCATCGCTCTACACGTGTAAATCGACATCAAAAAAAAGAAATTTTCTACTTCACTAAGAGGAAAAATGGTTAAACACAATCGAGTTACATTGGGGTTATTGACAGGCTTCCTTATCTTTTCTATCTTTGATAATCCTTTACAGGCTAAAGAGCAGCAGCCAGTTTCCATAGAAGTTACCGCCAAGCAGAGGAATAATCGACCAAATAGTCGACTTGCACCTCTACGGCTTGTACTAAAGCAAGTTCAAGGGGAAGGTCGACGATGGGCAATTCATGATCCAAGAGGCTTCTTTAATTACTTACGGCATCCTGACCATTTGCCAAATCAATATGAGCGGCATTACAGCCTAGATCAATCAGAGCAACAACTGGCTGCAAACATCATTAATTCCATAAATTCTGAATACTTCACTGCGCATGGCAGTCACATACCGCATACAAACACAGGCAACATAAACTTTATCCACACTCGGGTGTCAGGAGCGTTTGTTTATCACATGGGACGTGCTCCTTCAAACATCGAATCTCAAGGAATACGATTATTTGTCTACAATAAGCTTCGAGAAGTTTACAGGCATGATCAAGGAAGAAGAGCAAGAGAAAACTAGGGACGGTAGACGTTTTACCTGATTCAAGCGTGTGTAGCCTATAACGCAGTACAGGCTACACACGCCGTAGGATTCATAGGCTCAAAGCGATTCAACTTTTTGCATCAAGTAAAAAGGTTTACTAATCAATTAAGGATGTTTCACCATGAGTTCAAATCAAGTATCTCAACTTGTAGAATGGCAAACTAGCTTTCTCACAACATTAAAACAGACTATTTATCCTGAGAATATTGTGCCTGGAATTATGGCACATAAATTTTGGATTGCCTTTCAACTATACAAACTTCTAATCGACTCTACTCCTCTTGGGAACGTTGACTCATCTGAAGGTGACCTTAAATCTGCTATTGAGGCACTGGGGGAAGTACTTCCCTCCTGTAAAAACAGCAAGGACGAAGAAATTCGAAGCTATATTAATGCCTTAAACAATTCAGAGGAAATCAAGTTATCTAATAGAATTGAAAGTGGGGTAAGAGAAACTATAACTCATTGTAGAGCCGCTAAAAATCGTTCACTTACATCTATTGAAAATAGACAAAGCTCGTTAAGAGGATTTAAAAACGCATTCAAACGTATGGGGATGGCTGATAAGCAAATACATAAACCATACTGGACTGCTTTTTATAGCTCTCTACTAATATCATCTTGTTATAAGTTTCTCTTTTCTCAAGGTGCAGATGGGTATCGAGAAGATGAAATTAATGAGCATTACAATCTGGCAGGGAAATACTTCTATCTATATAGCTGGCATTTAATACAAAGGCAAGAACTAGAGAACTATACTAAAAGCTCTCACCAGATACCGTCAGGAGGTTTTTTGGTCAGCATCGATGCCTTTGAGGATAGGGCGCTTATAGGCTCGCTTGACATACCAGAACCCAGCTGGTATATCAATCTAAAGAAACAGGAAGATGAATTCAAATCGCTTTCTAAAGAAGCTTTTGGGAGGGAAGATTGGAGTTCTGCTTTTAGAAATACACGTGTTGACCGCGACTACACTCAAGATGGAGTTTACAAAACACTGTTTGCTGAATTTTATCCTCCATACAATTTTAAAGTTTAATAAATTTGGATTGCATAATTAGCTCAGCTTTACGGGCTAGATTGTGTAATCCTGCTTCCTCTGAAATATCTGACATCTATTCACCAATCAATCACCTCAGCAATAGGTCTCTTACCCCGATCATGCTGAACGCTGAAACCATAACCCTTATCGTAATCAGCTACTTCAGGGTAGGCCGCAAAGTAGGCTTTGATAGTGCCGTGGCGGGAACCTGATAGGTATCTGACATTAGCCTCTGATAGTCGATACATCTGCCCTAGCTCTTTACCTTCGTTGTAGGCCCGGATAGCTTCGATAGCGCGTCTGATTTTTTCCTCAGCACTGCCGGGAGCCTGACTGCCCTTTAGCTCAGCGCTGGGCACTTGGGACCAGTCAGTACCCGATAGCCTGGATTCTGACTCAGACTTAGCGGTAGCCGCTGCTTCTGACATGGCCTTTAGCTGGCGTTCCAGTTCGATTACTTTAGCCTCTAGCGTCTTGGCCCGATCCGCATCGTTCAGCAGCTGGTTAATTTTCTCTTTATGAGTGCCGATGCCATAGGCGTCAAACCTTTCTTTTAGCTCACCATCGATATGGACAGTAGCCCGCTTATCAGCCTTGGGAGTACTGGGAGCTTCACCCAATTCATGACGCTTTTGACCATGGGACAGCTCATCACCGGACGCATCTAGGCACACGTAATCCTCATAGCTAACGGTGGCCACCACTGAACTATGGCCCATCAACCGCTCAGCAAACTTGCTCATCGACTCCCGTGGGTTTCTGAACAGGATGGCCGCTGACTGCACATAGGCCGCTCTCAGGTTCTTATTGCTCAGCTTGGCTTCTCCCACCGGGGGCTTGAGTACATCCTTAAAGATGCGACGGACGGCGGCATTCATGGAGCTGTTGCGACGGCTATCAATCTGTTTATTGCTATCCCCCTCAAGGTCTCTCACATCGGCATCACGCTTCAGTCTGACCAGGGCATCCACGATATCGGCGGCATTGGTCAGGGTGTAGATGATATAGGGCTTGGCTTCACCCTGTTTCTTTTTCAGCTGGCCAGAGAACTCGATCTCATACTTACCGGCTAACTTGAATCCTTCACCCTTTAGAACCTCAGTCGGGCGGCGACCGATCAGGAACTCAACCGCGACGGCCTGTTCTAGGTAACTGGTCGATAACAGAGCTGCCTTAGCCGCATCAATCGCAGCGGATGGAGCGAACGGCTGAGCATTACCGCGTTGGGCATCGGTCTTAGTCTTACTCTCGTCATTGCGCTGGTTATGGACATCCTTATCCAGGTTGAGCCACTTAAGCGCGTAGTGGGTGCGTCCGTTTGCCGCATCGGTTGAGCGCTTGGGGGAAGGATTCTCAAAGCTATTGCGGTCGGTTAGCTCAATATCAGCCTGGAATTTACGGATTGAATTGCGGTAAGCACTGACCCAGACATTCCAGGTATTCGGCTTATCAGACTTCCCCTTAATCGATTCCAGCGTGTCAGCACACAGGGTCTTGATAGATTTCTCAGACTTCAGGGCCGACAACTTGGCTAAGAATACGGCAATCGACCGCTGATAGGTTTTGCGCTGCCCGTCAGCGTATTGCAGGAACTGATCAACGGGAATCGCTTTAGTCGTCTTCGTGGCCATGGATCAGCGTGTAGTGATGGGAAGTAAGCAGCGGATGCCCGGTGTCTGGTCTCATACCGTGCGGTGGCCGGTCCTGGGTTTACCCGTTTGATTAACTGTTTACACTATAGCGAAAACTATTTGCACTTGTCAAGATTAAAGTGAAAATAGTTTTGGCTGTCTAAACATTTGAGCGTGTAAACGTTTAAGTGTTTAGGCGTTTACACGCTCAAATGTTTGGGCTCCTGATACACTCCGGTTATTTACAGGTGAATCCAATGATTGTGACCGTAGCCAGTTTTAAGGGGGGAGTCGGCAAGACTACAACGGCACTCCACTTGGCTGCTTATCTCCAGAGTGATGACAGTACACTTTTAGTCGATGGTGATTTGAACCGCTCTGCCTTGCAATGGGCAAGTAATGACAACCTTGGATTCCAGGTTTGTGATGAGGCACAAGCGGTGAAGTTTTCCCGAAAGGCCGAGCACATCGTTATCGATACTCCTGCCCGGCCATCCATCGAAGAACTCGCTACTCTTGCCGGTGGCTGTGACGTGTTGGTGATACCTACTAGTCCTGATGCCTTGGCCATGGGTGCCATGCTTCAGATGCTTGAACATTTAGACGGCCAGACGTTTAAAGTATTGCTTACCCTGGTTCCCCCTAAGCCATCTACTAGGGGTAAGGATGCCAGGGGTGCGCTAACTGATGCCGGTGTCCCTCTATTTGAATCCGAAATTAGGTACCTGGATGCGTTCAGAAAAGCATCGGAGCAGGGGACAACGGTGGATAAGGTCAAGGGTGACGGCAACCGGGGAATCGCCTGGAAGTGTTACGCCAAAGTAGGACAGGAGCTGATGAGTTATGGCTAAGGAAAATCGATTTAGTGGCCTGGGTGACGCTTTGAAGAAGTCTAGAAAAACATCTAAACGTCCAGACGTTCAAGCAGATAAAACCACTGGTAAAGCTAAAAGTAAATCATCAGACCACACAAAGCTAACGGTCTATATCACTAAGGCATTGCATAAGCGGCTCAAAGTTGGCGGTGCTCACTTGGAAATGGAGCTGTCAGATATTGCCGAGGAAGCTATCAACGAATACTTAGATAAACATTTAGACGTCTGAATGTTTATCCATCTAAATAGGCTACTGGTTACCGTCGTTGCCTCGTGGGATGTTCAGCTGCAGCAGTATGATTTCATCAGATGAAAGCGAGCGGCGGACTTTACCGCCTGGTAGCAGAAATTGGATCTGATCAAAAGGGATTCCTGATTCAATTTGCTGAGTTAGGTCATTAACCGGGCTTAAGGTGATTGCCTGTGTAGCTGTCTGTTTATGCATAGTTCTTGAGGTTGCAATGAGCAGGTTACTGTCGAGACTGGGGCATAGATTTAAGTAAAGCATCCGTAGCATCATCGGCTTTTTTCTGCCGATCCTTTGCTTCAGCGTTCAGATTGATCAGACGCTTATACCCTGCTGCTATCAGATCAGCAATCTCGTCTCTAACACCAAGAGAGGAGTTGGCCCAGTCAACATAGTCCGCATCAGTCAACTTATGAAATTCCATTATGGATTTGCATTTTTTAGGCTGACTACTTATCCAGGCGGCAGGAACATCACCTACTAATGACGTGATGAAAGTTAGGTGATCGAGCGGACCACGTATCGAGAAAAACGTTAACTGCAAATCATACAGATTGTTGACAGGGGCCGTAACTAAAACAACCCCTTGATATTTGCTTAGTTCACCACCATATTCATCAGTCAACTCAGCTAGTGAATCAAACCACTGTTGAGTAAGGTTATCCGCGCCAGGAGTTTGGCTATACATCAGCAAGCCCAGTACATTTTCTGGTTGCAAACAGAGCGATTTAGACACAGCATAATAGCCGTTATCATTCATGCTTGAGTAGACAGAAAATTTCATTGTTTAATTACCTCCCACTTGAATGAATTTGTTTCACAATCTGAGTTTTTACATCGTGGAAAAACATTGCCCTTGCCGTTAGGTTTTTTCTTGGCATAGGCATTTGTATGAGTACCACATTGGGGGCAATACGTGCCCGCCTTCAGCAGTGCAGGCAAGTTAACCGTTGTGGTTGCTGCTGCACTTTTGGTCGTTGCTGCACTTTTAGCGGTGCAGGTCTGAACCGTAGCGACGGCAATAGCTTTACCACTTTCAATCACTAACGGTTGCACGGTGCTAGGGGGCGCATTTTGGGGTACCTCGGTTTTTGCCAGTGCAGTACTGTAGTGTCCTGGAGGAGGGCATAGCCCCATGAATACATCATGGGGACGGGCGGGATTAAAGAATAAATAGATAAACTCTTGAGGTACGCGAAAATCATCAGGCTTTCCTTTTTTGAGTTCATTAACCTCTGATAGTCTTGCTTTATATTCAGCCCTTAATCGTGCTTTTAATTCACCAGGAACATCACTCATTAATGCACCTGAATCAGAATCATTCAATGCTTCAGAAATACAGTTTCCTAATAGTAATGATGATGTATTAAAAAAGTCATTTTTGCGTAAATTTATATCACTAGGTAATGGCGATTGGGTGACGCAAAGCAGCTTTAATTTATGTTCCCGACCAGCTTTCAACATCAGCTTGACGTTATTCTTGAATGCCTTTGGGGTGTGATCTTTGTTAGGTGAAACTTCAGCTAATCCATAAAGCAGTTCTAGTTCATCAAATACATGGAATTGAGGATCGAAATTAGGCAATAGAGCATCAGACCTAATAGCGTCCTTAACCTGATTCACCCGATCCATGACAGAAGGAATCAGGTTAAACAAATGGCCTAGACATTCATCCCCTAAGTGTTGGGGTTTAATCTCTCCCCAGTTTTCCGGTTCAGTAACCTTTGGATCGCTGGCTTCATAGCCCTCGGGATAGTCGCGGACTAGATAGTTGATTAGATTTCCCAGAAAGACCGATTTACCTGAGTTAGACGGGGCCGCAACACGGATATGAATTGAGGCATTGAGTGCAGCTTCTAGGCGGCTCAATGGAGGGTTGGTTATTTGAATCTTGCTAGTTGCTGTTCCCTTGGCATCAGTATCAAGCGTGATCTTATACAGCCCCCTATCGATCACCACAGTAGGACGGTTATAAAGCCCTAGAGCAAGCTGAATCCGTTCAAGCTGAGATTCTATTTCAAGGGTTACGGCGGCTTCAGATTCTACCCACAGAATGAGCTGGTGATACTTCCTGTCCCAGTTATCACCGTTAACCTTGATGCCAGCTCCCAGCAGAATATCAATCACTTGGTTGGCAATCTGATCATCAGCACTGGCCCCCCTAAACTTTTTGGGGGCTGCATTGGCTGTGACGATGCCCTTTAGCCGTTCAATGATTAAATCTCGTTCATGGATTTCTGCCAGGGCCTGTTGCTTTGCTGTTTTGACACCCTTAATTTCACCGGCTAATACTGCATCAGTTTGATCAAAGAGTCGGTTATATTCAGCCTTCAAATATTCGTCATGCTCGACCACCATTTTTTCTAGCTCAGCAACACGGGCATGTAGCTGACGCTCATAAGCACGGTGCTGTGATTTGTGTTTTTTGATGCGGGCTAACTTCTGAGCTTCAGCGGCTTCTATTTTTTCGGCGTATTCCTGCTCAAGGGCGGTGATTCGCTCATTGGCCTTATCCCCTAGCAACCGGGTAGCTTTGACAATCTCAGCATCAAAGGCGGTTTTCAATTCTGTCTCATAGGTCGCGGCGCGGTGCTCTACCTGCTTAATCTGAGTTGCGATCGCATTTTTCTGACGCTCAATTTTATCTCGTTCTGCCTTCAATTTAGCGGCGCGGGAATCGTGGAGCTGGGAAGCGACGGCGGCGCGGCGCGCAAACTCCCGTTCTTTATCCCGTGTCCATCCTGCTAGAGCTTGAACGGCAGCGGAATAGCCAAGGCCACCCAGCAGCAACGCTACGGCGATAGCATCAGCGATGGGGTTAGCCACTAAGGCCAGGGATAGGACACCAGATAGGGCAGGAACAGCCCCGGCAAGGCGATGTTGATTCACTCGGTCTAACTGCATATCAGAACTCCTATGGGGGCACAGTGCCCCCTGTGGCCCTCTAGTCGATAATTTCGATGGGTGTCTGTGTACCTGTGCCGATAGCGGCACGTTGTCGCTGGAGTGCTCCACGTATTTCAGTCAGCTTTAGTTCAGCGGCTTCAAGCTGTAGCGCCCATTTTTGGCGTTGTGGTTCCAGTAGGGCACGGGAGCCATTGACATCAACTCGAGCCCCTTCCAAACGAACTTGATTGAGCTGTTGCTTTGGTTCCAGTAGGGCGCGTTCCCCTGAGATATCCAGGTTCAAACTCTCAAGCTTAACCCGTTCCAATTGACTACGGGCCTGTTGTTGGCTAAGTTTCACGGACTCAGTAACGGCCTTTTCACCGATTGCTAAATTCTTGGTGTTCTGTAACTCAACCTCATTTTGTAAACCAGCACTGACGGCCAGCTCCCGATCCAGCTTCAGATTCTCTTGGCGAACCCGTTCAGCTCTAAGTTGACCTTGAATCGCGGTAAAGCGTTGGGTGTAGTCTTGTTCAGTAATCGATGGAACCGCTTGACGCACGTTATAACCAGCACCACCAGTTGGGCCTGGGTTCACAATCTCAGCGGGGGTAACATTGGCAGCGAGCTTGGGGTTCTTCTCCACTTTGAACCTTGAAGAGTTATCTAAGAATGCCTGAGCATCTGCCAGGGCCTGGGCCGCAATAGCTTCTAAATCGGGCGCTGTAGTCGTAGATGGCATAATCTATTTACCTTGAATGTTTGTTTGGGGGAACCGGGGCTAGGCTTTCCACGGCATTCAGCCCCCTAGAAAAAATTGGAATGAATATGAACGCGGCAGCTATGAGGGCGATTGCTCCACCGATGAACCAACGGGCTTTCCCAAACTCTGTTGAATAGCAATTTTTTGTTGCAGCTGAGTTGTCGTCTGATTAAGTACCGCTGCTTGAACACGACTTTCAATCTGATATTGCTGAGCCTGAAGCATCAGATTATGGTTGCTTTGTTCAATCAGAGTTAAAGCGTGGTTGGTCTGATCAATCTTTGCTTGGCGTTGTTGTAAATCCACGCTCATAGCCCCAACAATTTGTTGGTTTTGCTCGATGAGTTGTTGAGCCATAGCTAACGGATCTTGATAGCTCTGCACTGTAACCAAAGGGGAACGCAGTTCACTCAAGTCAAACGATGTATTCATATCGATATTGGCCAGCGTATGTTGGTGATTGCCCTGGTAAATCTCCACTGTTGCTGGTGCGACGGGTGTCTTATCTACAGGTGCGGTGTCGTTAGCTTTTCGCTGCGACTGGTACGACAACAATGTGTCGCGCTCAGCATCAGAAAAATACCGGGTGTCACCCTGCAATCCTCCAATGTCGCCAGCCTTAGAAAGCCAGCGCTGAACAGTGCGTTTAGTGGTATTCGCATCAGCGGCAATGCTGGCTAGGGTGTGCTGTCTATCAGTAGTCGTCATAGCGTCTTACCTTTGAAATGTCAGTGCGTTATCAGTAGTGGCGACGGTGCGTTATGTCATAACCGTGTCGCACGTTGCTAAACGGTGTTTTCGACACGCTAACGGACGTTGTTGGACGTTGTCAAGAGGTTGCACAACGTTTTCTGCCGTGTTATACCGTGGTGTGAGGCATACTTATGTCAGTTGCCCACTGACACGAGTTAATGCCATGGCAGAAAAGAAGAAAAAAGTATCTGTGTATCTGGACTCTGAAACCCTTGAGGAAGTAGAGCAGGAAGCCACAGATCAAGAGCGCTCAATCAGTTACGTGATATCGAAAATGGTTGAAGAGCAACTTAGAAATAAGAAGGACGGTGATAAGTCTGATGACAAATGATGAGTTAGCCGCATTAGTAGAATCCAATGCTCGAAGCATCCAAGCGCTTTCCCAAGAATGGCGCGCTGCTTCGGAGGTGAACCGTGTTGATATGGCCGCAGTAAATCAGCGGTTAGCTCGAACAGAGCAAATTCAGGAAAATAACTCGGTTCAATTGGCTGAGCTAACTACCGCTGTAGCCGAAACCAACCAACGGATTCAGGTCTTGATTGAAGAGAGCCGCGACACTCGGAACTGGCTTAGGGCAGCTCAAGAAAATATACAAACGCTGTTCTCGGAGATACGCGCCATATGGGACCGGCTTAATGCGGCTTAGCCCTTGATCGATCAACGCTTCGGGCGTATTCTTAGCCCATCAAAAGGAGGTGATGAAATTGGAGTAATAACGCTTAAAAACGGCAAAACCCCGTGGAGGTAGGAGCCCACGAGGTTTATAGAAGCCGGATAAGAAAATGCTTGATTTAATATTGCCATGGGTCAGTTGCGATCGCAAGTGGGCTCCAGTTTTTATTGACTTTAGTAACTTACACATACGACCTGCCACCTCGAAAGGTAGCACTGGTGCCTCTGAGAAACGTTGTCGAACGCACATTTGATTACAGCAGTAAGTTCAAAGAAGGTCATGCAAACTAATGCTAAAGCTGTCGTATATGTAGCGTTTATTTCTATTAGCGATAGAAAATCTTACGGATCAGCAACGTCCATCTGATATTGGAGTTGATTAACAATATTTACACAAATGACAGAGGCTGTGATCATAAACTGATACACACGCATTTTTTAGATAAGATTTTTGTTTATTGCATATAGATTGAGACTCTTTTTAAATTTCCGTACTCTATAACCAGCGCGATCGTCAGATTTTATGGAGGTTCAACACATTCACTGCTTTTCATAATAGTTACATGGCAAATTTTCAGCATATTACTTGTAGAAGATTGGCATGCTTCCAGAATTTTTTTGGAAATCAAAAAAGGGGATTTTTTCTTTCAAAAGCGATCGCATATTTTAAAAAATCAGCTACGATTTGATCGTTCATATCTGATTCAACTATTTCGCTATGGACAAAGCACAAGCAAAAGAAACGCTTACACCACTCACAATTCACCTGCGACCAGGTGATATCGCTGTTGGTAAACAGCTCGAAGAATTAACAGGGGTAAGTATCCGAACCCATATCCGTTCCGCCGTTGCTCAATACATGCGAGCACATAAATCTATTGTTGAGTCACCAAATGCACTAGATTTCGAGCTTGAGACAGCTGGGTGAAACCTTCGTTCTATTTTTCATCAGGCGATGTCCAGATCTTATGGCTTATCCGATCATGCCGACGCGGTGAGTGACAAGGCGGGGACATCCATACAGACAATATGTCCCCTTTCCTATTTTGTTAAATGCATAGAACCCAAAAACCCAGCAAGATTAGCTCCTTGTTTGCCGACGCGGACTAATCCAACTGAGTTTTGAGGTTTGAAGCTAATTCCCGGAGTCATAATTCCATGAAATTGAGCTCAATAAATTCCAGTAGCGGGCAGCAACCAGAATGCATAACCCAACTCTCAAAGGAGGTGGTTACTTATGCATTCTTATAATAGCCAATCCTCCAACACGTCAACCATAGTTGTTGGCTCAAAGTGCGATCTCTTCATTAAATGGCTAAACCAATCAGTATTCATTGACCTCATGGAAGCTCAAGGAGGTAATCAGTAATGAATGCTACCTCCTTAGCAGAAAATCTTGTTTTTAGCGTTAACTCAGCACACATCAGCGAGCGCCACTGGAACGAACTAGTTCAGAGCAGTGCAATAGCGCCAGGGATCGCGACAGCAAACTTTGCAAGCGTAGCCGGTGAGGATACCTTAGAGTGGCTAATTGAGCACAAAGCGGCTCAGCTTGGGGGCCATGCATCACAGTTTGCGACTAAGACGTTTCAGCGTTTACGTGACCAGATAGAGCCGGTAGCAATGGCCGGAGGCTGGCAGTTTCGAGGGCTGGACCCACTCAATAACTGGGAACGGATGGTCTGGGGTGCATGTAAACCGGATACCCCCCGTAAGAGTTGGAAGAGAGATCGGGCCGGAAAGTGGACGTTAACCGACAACCGGGTTAAGTACGAGCATCCACAAGGCACCCCATCACGCGCTTTTTTCTGCGACTTAGATCCCAGCGATCCAGAGGTGGGTCAGTACAAATGGGCCTTGGTTGAGAAAACCAAGACTATTCCCATAGTCATCACTGAAGGGGCAAAAAAAGCGGCCTGTTTGATGAGTTACCAGTTTGGCTACGCCGCTATCGGTCTGCCCGGTGTAGCGATGTGGAATAAACCTAAAACCCGTAAGCTGATAGCAGAACTGGAACTATTCGCAGTGAAGGGCCGGGAGTTCTATATCGGCTTTGACCAGGACACAAAGCGTAGAACCCGCCGTGCTGTGGGCCGAGAAATTTCTAAACTGTCCTCAGCACTGAAGCGGTACGGCTGCAAGGTCAAAGTTATTCAGTGGAGCCCAGCACTCGGCAAAGGCGTTGATGACCTGATTGCAGCTCACGGGCCTGAAGCATTCCGGCAAGCCTGCGATCGCGCGGTTAGCGCTGATGTGTTTACAGTTCAGCGGATGTCTGAGTTAGGGTTTATCCCTGACTGGGTAGCCCCTAAAGGCGTCAAGTATCTGACTGATGCGGGCCTAATTGAAGCCACACCCCAGACAGCGAAACTGGTCGGATGGAAAAGCGGAAAGGGGACCGGCAAGACCGAGGCTATCAGCAACGTTGTTGACCAAGCCCGTAAGCGGGAACAGCGAACACTTGTAATTGTTCACCGCATTCAACTAGCCAAGGCCATCGGTGATAGAACAAGCCTCCTGAGCATCTATGAAGTTGTTAAAGAAAAGGGAGAAAACAAACGGATAAAACTGTTTGATGTGGACGCGCACGGGATGAGTTTATGTGCTCACAGCTGCCACCCAAACAGCCAAGCCCAGTTTAAGGCCGAGGAGTGGCTAGACGCCCTTGTCGTTATAGACGAATGTACACAGGTACTCTGGGATATTCTCAGCAGCTCAATCCTAAAGGGTAAACGGGTCTCTATTCTTAAAGAACTTCAGGCGTTATTAACGGGCGTTCTATCCCCAGAAACTGAGGGCCGGTTATTCCTATTGGATGCAGACCTGGACTACATCACTATTGACGGTATCCGGGGCATAGCAGGCCAACCAAACCTTAAGCCTTGGATTGCCGTCAGCAACTACCAGGAAGGGGGCTATAACTGCCACGTCCACAAGAATCCACAACAGTGGCTAATACAGGCAGAGCAAGACCTTAGTGATAACCTAAAACTGTTTGTGGCAACTGACAGTCAAGAAGATAAAGGCAGTTTTTCAAGCACCACACTAGAGAACCGATGGAAGAGGAGATATCCAGATCGGCGGATACTGCGGGTTGACTCTAAAAGTCTTACAGAGCTAGGACATCCGGCCCTTGGCTGCATCAAGAATGCTAATAAGGTGTTCTCACAATACGATATTGTCATTTGCTCTCCATCCGTTGAAACAGGCATTAGCCTTGACCTTAAGGGTCATTTTGACCGGGTTTATGGGTGTTACCAGGGTGTTCTGTCAGAAAACAGCGTTAGGCAATCCCTAGCACGACTCAGAGAACCCGTAGACCGGGTAATTTATGCAGCGACCCGTGGGCTTGAGACTATCGGAGGTGGTGATACCTATTGGAAGGCTCTGATAGAAAACGTCTCCCAGAAGGCCAACGCAATCACCGGGGAGCTTATGAGGGCTGCAGTTGACGATTTAGGAGGCCATTTTTTGCCGAGTGCATTAGAGACGTGGGCTAAAGGTGCAGCTCGCCAAAATGCAGGAATGGCCGCATACCGCGAGACTATCATTGCCCAGCTGCGGGCTGAGGGCCAAACAGTAAACGAGGAAAGCGACCCTGACAAAGACGCCCAAAAAGCTATAGCCGAAATCAAAACCGAGGCCAAAATCGAAAAGCATGAACAGTTAGCAACTCGCGGCATGGCGACTTGCAGCGCTCAACCTATCAGCGATGATGTATACGAAAAGAGAGCCGAGAGCACAGACCCACAGACCAAAGCTCAAAAACTGGAGATGGCCCGTAAAAAGTTATCAAATCGCTACGGGTCAGAGCCAACGCTTGACCTGTTTATGCTTGACCAAGATGGATGGGGAAAAAAGATACGGCTTCACTATTACCTGACCCAAGGTAGAGAAAATCTCCAGAGCCGGGAAAAAGAGAAATTATCAGAACTGATTGAGGCCAGCGCAGAGAGTGGTCTATGGCTACCTGACGTAGCTCGCAGCTCGAAAACTTTAAAGATTGCGGCTCTGGACTGGCTGAAGGTAACTCAACTACTGGATATGGTCGGGACAGAACAGGTCATTCACAAAGACCATCCCTTAGTAACTGACATCCTTGAGACGGCCCAGATCAATCAAAAAGCTGTGCGGCTAGCCCTGGGAATCACAGTCACCCCGAAAACCCGGCCCATTAGTTTCGTTAGAGACTTGCTGGATAAAGTTGGCTTTGGCTTGAAAAAGTACGGAAAAATTGGCCCACGGGGAGCACAGGCCCATACGTATCTGGTTGAGCAAGTTGATAGCAAGGTATTTAAATTAGGCTCCAAAAATGAGTCGGCTACTCACGGGTATTCATACTCAAGAGAGGCAGTTTTTGAGCACTGGTCAACTCAGGATGCAGCGGCAGCAGCAGTAGTTAAGGCCGAAGTGGTAAAAATAGCTGAAACGACTGAACAGCAAGAGGTTGAGCTTGAAAACATTGAAAATCCGGTAGGCATTAGCGGTAATAGTATTTCTATATCTACTCCTAATGCCTACCAAACTTCCCATTTCGAAGAACAAACAGGGATGTCTCAGGACGCCCCCTTAGAACTTACTCAAGTTGAGGAAATGTGCCTGAGCATCTTGCAGACTTGCGATCACTGGGGCCAATACCTCAGTGTACAGACCCAGATAGGGGCTCAGAGAATGGGCCAGCTGTGGGGAATGCTAACCGGCCAACAGCAGTGGTCCATACGTGCTATGCAACCACATATGCCCATCAACGCTTCCGGTGGCTATCAAAGGGAGTATCAAGGATGATTCTATACTTCTGGCAAGAAAACGCTCATACAGTCAGACTGCCGCAATACTTAAAAAGATATCAATCCCTGGGATATCGACTGGGACCACCATGCAATTATCGCGGTGAACCTCAAGATCCAGCGACCAGTCCCATGTTCTATGGCCTGGTTGGGGTATACCGAGCCGATCCTGGTGTTGAGCCAATTTATAAGGCTCAGCATCAGCTTGCTTTGTGGAACCAATAAGACTAAGAGAAGACTTTTATTATGCTTAGTAACGAACAGCTAAAAGCAATCAGCATAATCGCCAGAGGTGGCACAGATAAATCAGCGTGGGAGTTTGCCGGAGTTTCAAAGAGTACGTTCTATCGGTGGAGGAAACAGAAGGGCTTTGAAAAAATAGTTACATGGTCTCATGGATTGCTGAAAACAACGCTTACTGAAGCAGGCTTGAACAAAGCCGATCAAGCTGATTTAGATATAGCTGTAGAGCGAGACATTGCACTCAATGAAAAGCTAGATGAAATAGCTCATAAGATCGCAGACCTTAGCAACGATGCCCTAGATAGGTTTGAAGGAGCCGATTTGAGCTTGCGAGTCTTGCCATCACTGGTTAAAGCATTGAAAGACGTTATTGAATGCCAACGGCAAGGTCTAGATAGAGTTAACGGTATCGAGGATATCCTGTATGAGCTTGACCAAATTGAAAAAGCGAGCGCGAAAATGGCGCAGATCTCCGCCAGCTATAACTAAACTAAAGTCTTACAGAGAACAACTTGAGACTAGACACAGTAGTCAGGATGGCTATGGAGAGATTCTAGAAAGCTCTTATCTTGAATTCTGCAATACACTAAAAATCAAGACGGATAAGGGATTACAGCCATTTAATTTATTTCCATGGCAAGACGATTTTATAAACTTTATATTATCTCTCAACGGTGAAACAGTAGCACTCTTAAGCTCCAGGCAAACTGGCAAAACAAGCTGCTTGCTTGCATTATGTGTCTACTTAGCACTATCAAGAAAACAATTCACGGGATTATTGATCCACCGAACGACTCAAGACAGTTACCTCCTATGCAGACGACTTAAAAAACTAATCCCACCAGCTACACCACTACTCACAGATAGCCTATCGTTACTAGAGTTCGCAGATACTAAAAGCTCCCTCCATTTTCGTTCAAGTAATCCCAGGTTGGGCGCTGATGGAGCAGAACAAACGGGCAGAGGATTAGAGTCCGTTGATCTTTGCATCGTCGAGGAAGCCAGTCACACCAGCAACCTGGCAGACGTCAAAGGCGTTGTTGCTCCAACTATGACATGGGGAAATCCTGCAGTGATGATATATGTGGGAACTGCAAGCAGTAAACAGTCTTACTATTATGAGCATTTAAGCGCTTCAGCGAATGGAGAGCAAATTCTAGAAACAAAAACAGCTGCCATCAAAAGCGGGAAAGAGAAGCCTTATCAAATCCTTAGAGGAGATAGCGGTCAAGTTAGCGTAATTACTAATTGGCGAGCAATTGAGCGTTTTAGAAATGAAACTGATTTCCTCGGAAGAATTCAAACACAATACACGCTTACAGATGAACAGATAGCCACAGAATATGAGCTAGAGTTTAGCAGCACAACAGATGAAGCTATTTTTGATTATCAAAATATTCTTGATTGTGCCCATGGAGAATACCAGGAGGCACAATCTGGAAAGCTTTACTATTGCGGGCTTGACTGCAGCACAGATGGGTTAGACTACACTGTTTTTATAGTTGCTGAATGGATAGCGAAAGAAAATAAGCTCTCTCTACGACACATGTACAGGCTAAGGAAGCGACCAAGTGAGTATCATCTAGCTCGAATTGGCAAGCTTATAAAGACCTTTAGGCCCCAAGCCGTAGGCGTTGAACTCAATCATGTAGGCACCATCTATCATGAGCAGTTGAGCGCAAAATTCCCAGATATTGAAGTCATCGGCACAACAACAACAGAAAAATCAAAACAAATTCTTATAAGTCGATTAAATCTCTGTCTAGAAATGAATTCAGCAGAATATCCAGATGATAACCTGATCACAGGAGAGCTGCTGTGCTTTAGGAAGAATGGCAAGAAAATGGAAGGGAAGCCACACGATGATATCGTGATTTCACTTGCTGAAATGGTTGCTGTATCGCCATTTGTCCCGGACTTCGGCTTTGTTCTCGATGATGATGTCAACATTGAAATAGAGGATTTAATCTGATGAAAACAAAGCTATATCCGGCAATCTCTGTTGCCAGAGCCTTTGAAAACAATAGAACAGCGGCATGTCTAGGGATAGGTGCAACCCATAAAGTTAAAGGTGACATTATTATGCTTTGCGCCTATAACGAGTTCGAAGGAGTCGGCCAATCATCTATACATCAATGCATTAACGCCATTAGGAGATTTGAAAACTTTCCTGCTAACCTCATTGAAAGTATTCGCTTGTCAAAACAAAAGGCTGATTGCTATGGAATAGATGAAGACAAAGTTATGCAAGACTTACTTTACAGCCTAGCCCTTAAAAAGCAACCTGAATACGTATTTGGCAAATACATAGGAGAAAACGGTCAAATAAGTCTACAAATCCCCGATAGCATTGAGCCAGAACGCCTTAAAAGCTCTCAACAAAAAGCATTAGAGCTGCTAGACGACAAAAAACTATTGATACAGTGTCCAATAGAATCAGTAGCTCTTGGCTTGAGAAAAGCAATAACTCAAGACTCAATCCCTACAGCAATAGCCCTGGCAATCGGACTTTTAGTTGCTGGGATTGAACAAAACAAATATTCATTTGTTGAGTGGTAGCCCTGGCTGACTGACAAAAGTTAGTCGGCCTCATAAGCATAGGTGAAGACTTTGAACTCAAAGCGATAGACATGCTTCTCGTGGTGTTTACGTGAAACGATAACTGGGTCGGGGTCTCGGTTAGAGGAAAACATAACATTTTGGACAATGTACCAACCATTGAACACTGCCGCCTTGAGCCAGTCCCAGCCAATGCGAAAATAGCTGTTTCCTCGAAACCAGTGGGTATCCACCCAGCGTCGCTGTTTATTGGCCACCACGTGCACTCCTTGAGCGGTGACAAAGAGGGTGGCAACGGCCAAGATAAACCAGAGTCGAGACAGGTCACATACAGAGCGAATCTGAGATTTCTGAACATTCCAGCCATTGGATTGGTCATCGAGAAAACTCTCTTCAATATCAAATCTCAAGCCATACTCACAAAAGGTCTGTAGGGTAGTGGGCTCATCACTGACAATCGCCCAAAATTCGCCGTTGACATTGTTACGCCCCATAGCCAAATGCACGGGACCATACCAAGCATCCTTGTGGACCCGAACGTTATGGAAGCACAGAGCCTCACCTCGATTAAAGTGGAAATCTTGGAGCTGAGCCCAGTCTTTGCCTGCCCGCCACACCCAAGTATCTTTCTTCAAACGAATGCGATAGCTCCAGTGCCACTGCTGAGTGAGTGCCCGCATCAGCTCGGTATGGGCAAACCCACGGTCAGCTAAGAGTACGACCTTGACACCGGTCGGTACACATTGGGCTGCTTGGTGAATAACAGCTTGATAGTCATTGAATGCAACGGTTGCACTGCGATGATGCAGTACTCGCCACGCCACGGGTAAGGCGCGCCCACGATAAACCACCGCGATGCGAATTAGACAGTATTGGTCCCAAAATAGGGAGGTATCCAAGCTCAGATACACGCACTCGTCTTGCCACTCTGCCAACGCGGCTCGAATCAGAGGCTTATAGAGTGTGTGGATGTTGATACGACTGTTACCCAACCAACGTCGCACTCGTCTCTGTTTACTTTGGGCGTAGCGGCCTCGACTCGGCAAATACGGCAGCCAACGGGTGAGATTTACCTCACCACTATGAATCAGGGCCACCACCATCAAGATACAGGTGGTTAAATGGGCTTTATGAGCCCAGGGGCAGGCTTGACCCAACCAGGCATTCACGGCATCGTAGAGGGGGGAGTTTTTTTCTCAGCATCACTAAGGTTTTGAGTGGTATCTAAAGCTTAGAATGCTGACTCCCCTTCTTCCAAATCTTGACCTCTGGAACTCGCATGGATAAAGGAGTGGAGGCTTTCCTCATAAGCTTTTGTCAGTCAATCAGGTGGTAGCCTTTCGTCATACCTAAGTCTAATGTCTCCCTTCATAGCAAACGATAAAATCGGCATAACAATTTCAAAACAGGTATGACAGGTCTATCCATACCCACATTCAAAAATACAATCCTTATAACTGGCTCTGCAGGCAGGCTGAGTAATAAAAACCTGATCGAGCTGCTTAACGAGCATAGAGCCACCATGAGCGTCCGTTGCCTATCTAATGGAGTCGTCTTGGGGCCTATTAGTCTAGAGGCTTTAGAAACCGTTTACAGCGATAGTTGAAGTACTATCAAGCTCCACATTGCTTAGCCATTGATGTATGGGAGTAGAGTAGCAAGGATCCTGTAATGAATAGCGTAATCAATGAATTTAAGGCACTCCCCTCTCTAAGCAGAGCCCCCGGTGCAGTACTTAAAAAAATACTTAAGTAGGCTATCCCCCTACCGTAACCTCAGCACCACTAGGCCCACAGCCGCTACCAAGGTCTAATCAGCTTCATGCCTGATCACCACTGGCTTCAGCTCCATACAACCAAGGTCTCTCCCCTACCCCAGCGTTATTTTTTGCCGGAACCGACTACCGGAATCTAAGCTATCGGGTACTGACTGGTCCCAAGTGCCCAGTGCTGATCTAAAGGGTAGTCAGGTCCCCGGCAGTGCAGAGGAAAAAATCAGACGCGCTATCGAAGCTATTCGAGCCTATAACGAAGGTAAAGAGCTAGGGCAGATGTACCGGCTATCTGAGGCTAACGTCAGATACCTGTCAGGCTCCCGGCATGGCACGATCAAGGCTTACTTTGCGGCCCACCCTGAGGTAGCAGATTACGATAAGGGGTATGGCTTAAGTGTCTAGCATGATCGCGGAAAGGTATCGATTGTTGAATTAATTGAGTGGCAGATAGCTTTTTACTGAGAGATATAATCAAAATCTGATACATGAGTTAAAGTTAGGCCGCTTTCTGATTGGTCGTTGTCTGAATCTCTAGTTCGCATGTCAGATTTGATTATCTACAGGTAGGAATAAGTAGGTGTGGAATCGTAATCGGCATCTAGGTTACGACAAAGGATTCGAAATACTTCTGGTTCTAAAATCATTAGATGAGAAGTCTTGTGTTCGCTTGTCATGGCGTCTGCAAAGTAAAAAGGCGTACCTGTAATAGCATTGAACGCCTTTTTCAACATCTGACCAAAAGGTTCGGTTTTTTTAATGTAAAAAACTTCGCCAAAGAATGAAGGGTAACACACGAGTTGATCGAGGCCATTATTGTTCGGAATCCTGAAGTGTTTGTTCGAAGATTCAAAAAAGAGATAGGCTGCATAATTTGCATTCTTCATCCACTTTGTAACTGCTTCTGTAGAGTTACCCAAATAAGCATGACAAATGGCGATTAAACAGCAAGTCCAAAAATCATGATGAGAGCCTCTGATGGAGGTAGAAATTGGACTGTTTTTGCTGATAGTTTTATGCCGCCCTTTCTCTAATGCCCTTTCTCTTTCTTTTGACAATTCGGAAAACAAATGATGCGCTGATCGCAAATGTTCCAATGTTGCTGAAACGCATTGTTCATCATTGGCATAAGCATCTCTCTCAGAGAATGCGTCAGAAGCAGCTCTTAGTTCACTATGACCAATTTCCTGAATCGCCTTAGAAAGTATTCCTTCCTCGATAAAGGCGTTAAGCCTACTTGAGCTTCCTACTAGATTTGAGATATCCATTAAAAGTGACATGATGCACTCCTTGTTTATGTTGTCTGACGAATCAAAAATAGTCTGCTTAGCTCTAAAACACTGTTAGGGTAAACCGACTTCTTTATACGGGTTACCCCGCGATCTCAACCATTACCACCCCACTAACCCCGGCCCATCCCAGACAGCCGGGTATTTTTGTGCCCGCTACTGCCCTGACCCGCCCCGGCCTACCTGGCGCGCCCGGTTGCAATGTCGGCCAACCCAGTGTGGTAAAGATTGGAAAATCTTAAAATCGATTTTCCAATCTGATCACATAAATTCAGGTTATAGAAGCATCATAATTATCCTGGAAGTTAGTAAGCGAAAGTTGGGGCGCTATAGATGTTGTTGTTGTGATTTTCATTATGAGATGAAATCACAACCTGCAGACTTAAATTTTATTTTCCGAGCCCCTGATCCTTTGTCAAACGTAACGCCTACAGAAATACCGATTCCCCACTTCACTTTTGGTTGTCCCGGCACCTTAAATCGTTGGAAACCAGCTTTCCCTGTTAGGTTTACACCGTTATGAGAAGCAATTCTGGCATCTCCATCAAAAATGTGTACATCCCGAACGATGGCATCTTCCGATAGTGTCTCAAATAGAAGCATTACCGAGTCAGCAGATAATCGCTTGTCATTGACAATAACCGTCGTGGGAATTGCAAAATGAAACCAGTTCTTGGTACCTGGCTTGCCTTCCACCTCCATGTAGAAACCAGCTTTTCGAACTTTGGCAATGTTGTCTGGATATTCAATTTGCATGCTGTGTCCATGAGTCCACATTGCTTCTGCTAAAGCCATTTGTCAGTTTCTCCTTTTCAATTTTTTAGGAATCAGTGTTTTTGTGAGAGCAAGGAAATGCTCTCACGTGAATTTCAGTTATTCGATAAAATCACAACCTGCCGACTTAAATCGCATAACGCGAGAGCCTGAGCCATTTTTAAACGTCACACCAATCGAAATACCTATGCCCCATCGCACGTGTGGGTGAGTCGGTACATCAAATCGGATAAATTCTTTGTTGCCTACGATATTGATCCCGTTGTGTACGGCAATTTTTGTGTCACCATCATAAATATGAACATCCCGAACGATAGCATTGGGTGATAGGGTTTCCATCAATAACATGACCGAGCCTACTCGTAGTCGGCGATCTTGTACTATCACTTTGGTAGGAATGGCAAAGTGAAACCAGTTCTTGGTATCAGGCTTGCCTTCCACCTCGATGTAAAAACCAGCTCTCCAGGCCTTAGTAATACTGTTTGGGTATTCAATTTGCATGCTGTGCCCATGTATCCACAAGGCTTGAGCCAGCTTTGAGTCCGGAGTGGTGACCCCACGTGCCGTCCAGAAAGGAAAATCTGTATCAATTCCAATCTCGCCGTAGCCAATCTTGATAAAGCCTTGCTCTCCCCAGCCCGTACCCCAAGAGTTTTTGCAAATCCAGCATTGCTCAGCTTCGGAGTAGCCAATGACTTCAACACAGTGCAGTCCTCGCTCAACATCATCGGGGGTGTTCGGATTGTTATCGACAACGTGTCGATAAACTCCTCCTCCGTAGGCGAAGAAATCATCAAAAACTCTAATCACTGCACAGCAAGGCCCAACATTACTAAGCCAATTCTTTCGCTCTGTAATGTTGTTAATGGTCTTTGATTCAGTAATTCGAATGGCTCGATCATCTCGATCATCACAGGCTGCACAAGCAGGATTTACTTTTCCAGAACTGTCGACTGGATACGGAAAACAAGCCTCGTCTACCACACCTCGACCTTTGCACTCGTCATAAGCACGATGTGGCCACCACCCGTCACAGTTAGGACCATGAGCTGAGCAGAAATGAAGATCGGCTTCAGATAAGTTGAGAAAATTCCCTAACTCGATCGATGCCATTGATTCGATAGTTGCAATGACACAAAAGGAAACACAAGAGCCGCAGCCAGCCTGATTTTTTACTGGCGTGACGTGATTCCCATTGCGGTTTCGCCAATCGACTTCTTGGGCAAAATTGGGCGTTTCTACTGAGGCCCGTGGGGCCATGGCAGTTGCTAAATCAGCTTCATCAACAACAACTCCTAATAATTGATTCTTTTGATCATCAGCTAGAAGAAACTGTGGAGTTTCCCGAGCTGTCCAAGTGGCAGTAGATGCCCTCAGACGCTCACTAAGCTCACCAAATGAAACCATGTATTCTCTTCCTTAATTAATTGAGGATTTCGATTTCAAGGACGTGTTCTTTTAGTGGTGGTTGTTTCTGTTCCCAGGGTCTTCGTTGTATGAGTCGAACGCGACTATGACCAACTTTTAGGGCCTTGAGGATAAACAATTCGTTGTTACTAGACCCAACTCTTGGTAGGTTTTCAGCACTATTAGATTGAGCCGGTCTTGCTTCAATCGATATTTTTACTAGACTGCTGTTTTCAGCTACCTGATACGTCCATAGGTAGCCAGCTGCCCCTAAACTCGGTAGTTCTATGGTGTAAGTTTCGCCAACATTCAGTTCAACTTGAGTTGGAATTTCCATGATGGCTCCCTGAGCAAATGCTGGTTGGATAGAAATTGGTAACAGATTTAAGATAATCAACAGCATCAAGCTAACCATAGCATTGTGACTACCAGCTCTTAACAATGCAATTAATTGAATCTTAGAGCAAGAGACAAATATTGAGAGTATCCTTTAGGGTACTTTCTAGCCAAGAGACCTCGTATATTACATTTTGATTTAGACTAGCTTCCTGGGGTGATTGTAGGGTAGCTACACTCAGGTGCAATTATAATTTTGAAAGCTTTGTATACCAATACTTTCAGTGTTTATATTTTTGGGGGAAGTTATATCTAAGAGACAGAGTGAATTTTAACGAAGTTCCGCCTTTTTACCTTCCTAATTAGTGCTAACTGCATTTCAGCGCACGGACTCTACACTCACCCCAATTTCACCCGCCCTCGGTGCAGTCCAGTGGCAGAGGTTTGCGATCTCACTATCGCAGTTTTTGCCTTTTAGATCTCCGCCATACACATCTTTCAATCTACTGCCCTAGATCCAATCTGTTTTGTAGATTCTTTTTTTAGAATTCCCCTAAAGGGCACTGTGGTTCTTGGAACTAGGCCAATACAATCAAACTGTGCAAAGAAAAGACAGCTGTATTCTCTTTTTAAAAATGGAGATAACTACGATAACAACTATGGCCTAAGAGCTTATCCATCAAGCGAATCGGAGTTTACGCGAATCTCACATAACGAGCTGAACTGACCAGTCAAACAGGCAAGTCACCACAATTTTCGGAGCTTAAGATGAAAACTCTAGTCAATGCATCGAGCGATATCGAAATAGCGCCCTGGGCACGCGATCTAAGCATTGTCGTCGATCAAAAAAGGTTTCTCTGCCCGCCACCGACCATCAAAATTTTGATGGTGGTCGATGGTTCAATTGGCTTTAATCGAGACTTTGGCTTGGGCTATATTGTCCAAACCCTTTCCTCTAACGCGTTGGGGTACGTGAAATTTGAAGTCTCCCTGGCCACCAGGGAATCTTCCATCTTGTCAGACGTTGTACAGCGTGGCAATCAGCCTACCTATGAACCCGACTATACAAGCTTTTTGTTCAATCGGTCGGAAGAGAATGATGATGGCGATACGATCAATACCATCGACAAGTATGACCAAATCTGGATGTTTGGTCTCCGAGGCGAAAGCAGTCTCTCTCTAACTCCCCCAGAACTCAGTACATTGCATACATGGATGGATAATGGTGGCTCCGTCCTAGCGATGGGGGATCACGATGACCTGGGGGCCGCCATGTGTAAAGACATTCAGCGTGTGCGCCACATGCGTCGGTGGACCCGAGCACAAGGTGTACCCCCCGGCACTGGGCTCACTCGCCATGACACCAATCGTCCGGCCAATGCTGCTCAGCGCGATGGTATTGAGTTTATGCCGTTCTCTGTTGAGGAAGACAACGTTCTTCAACCGTTGGAATGGCGTCGCTATCCATTGAATGGCATTGCTTCTGGATATCAACAGCGTGTTGCCCCCCACCCCATTCTGTGCGATCCCGTTCATGGCGTTTTAGATGTCTTCCCCGACCATCCCCACGAAGGCGATGTTTTTGACGATAGCGAGGTTATCACAAACGCTGCTAACACTGGCGACTTTCCCAGTGGCCCCATGCCCCAAACCATTGCGTGGGTTCGTACCTGGATCGACTCAACCAATCGTGAGAAAGGCCAAGTAAACTACAAGCGGTTTGGCGCACTAGGTGTATATGATGGCCAACCTGCGGGGGTGGGGCGAATTGTTGTCGATTCAACCTGGCACCATTGGCTGACAATCAATTTGTTGGGCATGGAACGTGCCAGCGCATCCTCCACAAATTATGCACGTTTCCAAACATTTGTTCGAAACGTCGCAATTTGGCTAGCCTCTGCTGAGCAGAAAAAGGAAATGCTATGTGCGGGCACGTGGCTGACTCTGTTCACCCCAGAAGTTGTCGAAAACCTAACAGCCATCCCAGATCCTCGGTTTTATGAGCTGGCACGGGATGTTCTAGGTCGTACAGCTAGCAATTGTCAACGTCTTGAGTGGTTGTTTCCTTGGATTCCGATCGAGGTTCTTCGTCCGCCTGTCTCTATCGATGACAACCTTCCGTTCCCAGTCTCATGTCTCACATGCCCCCCATGGGAATTCTTCGAATCCGAGATTCTACAGGGCATTATGGAAGCCTGGCAGCCTCTAGCCCTAGAGGTGTTGGACGGTAAACTTGAACAATTGCCCCTCGAACAGGTGACTAACCTATTTGAGGAAGGCGCTCAGCTGGGCCGTCAGCGTGCAGTTGAATCCTGGCAAAGGTCTATTGAAATCGGATTTGAAAGTGTGGCTCAACTAAAGTAGGGTGCCGCTTCCTGGTCCACGGGCAATCTGTCGTCACGTTTTTACGTCACAGGAGGCCTGTCAAGCAGATTCCATATCTAATTAGGATGTGCGATCTCGAGTAGCTCCTCTGGAAAAAACGACGTTTGAAGAAAGCGCGGTGGTCTCCCACCGCGCTTTCTTCGAAGACAAGCCGTTGAAGTTATTTACCTAAAATCAACATCACGAAAATCAAAGTTAGTAAGCACTTGCTCGCCATCTATTGCCAAAAATCGCTCTAGAGCAATGTGCAGCCAGTACAGATCTTGGGGATTCCTTGTTTCCTTCAACTGAAATCCGATGGAACGTGCAAACTTCTCAAGTGTTTCATGGATAGGGATGCTATAGACGGTCTCCAATCCAGGATATTCCCTTTGCATGTCCCTCAAAATATTCTGCGTTTCATTGAATAACAGGAGTGCATTAGTCCTTGTCCATCGCTTCGGATTGAGCTGCCAGCATCGGATGCATACAGACTCACAATCATCACCCTTTGCAGCGTATTTAATCGGGTCTTCCATGCCTTTGGTGAAAGTTCCTAAGTAAAAGCTACTACGGGGGGATTGGTAAAATATGTCATCCGATTCTTCATGGACCGGAAAAGCCGCAACTAGACCAATCGTCTCTTCCGGTTTTCCACTTTCCTCATCTACATAGCGAATTACCCTCATTCCTTCTGGATATCGCTTCGACCAATCTTTTAGACCACCTCTTATATTTTTCTCAACAGACTTAGGGAAATGAGGATCTGAAGAATACAAAGAATCTATAAATGGGACCACATCGTTGCGGTCGTTCTTAGGATCAAATTGAGCAGCATAGATTTTATTTTTCTGATGATTTTCTTTGCTCTCTCTATGATTGGGCAGCACTAACTTGTCCAGAGCATCTAACGTGATTAGGCTGCGATTCTTTGCTCCCTGATAACTTTGTCTACTAACAAATGGCGTGCGGCAAAGAGCCTTAAGCATGCTGCCAGCGGCCCGCCCTTCTTTCTCATCTTTTCCATAGAACAAATCGGCGGCCTCTCGCTGAGAACATCGAAACGGTCTAATTTTAGGACTCAGAAACTCGATAGGGATTTTTGTACGTTCTTCTTGTCTCAGATAACCATAGCCCCAAAGTCGAACAAAGTATTCAGCCTGACTAGGGGTAAAGACTGGCCTATTCTCAAGCAACAATCCCATCAAGTACTCAACATATGGTTTGCGATACTGAGGCGGAAACCATACATCGACCTCATGAGGTTCATGAGGCTTATTTTGTTTGTCAAGATGCATCATCATCGGCAGTGAACCAGGAACGTAGTATCCCTTCTCATTGCACTTCAAACGAAGTGAAATAAGCTTTGGGATCCATCAACTTCACTTTACATCACTTTTTTTCTGATAGGTTCAAATTTTAGCCAGAATTTCAGTATTTATCCTGAGAGCATCATTTGAGGCGAGGGCGGTTCAAGTAATCCTAGAATTGCTCAAACCCTTTCATATTCAATGACTTAGCTGTCTACCCAGTTTTAGATGTAGGTTCTACTATCAAATCAAGATGAGTTGACCGAACTTGATAAGTAGATACACCGGTTTTCATCTCATTCCTGAAATGTGTAATTAAATACATTTCTAACCGTGCTTCTGAGAATCAGAGGAATACTGCATCATGCCAAGTACCACTATCCCAAGAACATTGTCCTATGTAACACATGAGGTACCAACGCCTCAGGACACAAATGATGACGTTTGGTCTCTACCTGCTCTGTCCGGTGATTATCTCACGATGACGATTGAATCAGCGCTAGAAAAGCTATTTCCCTTCCAAGGTGTATTGCTAGTTAACGAAATGAGTCAGCTTGTTCAGAGCAACACCAAAGCCAGGGAGATCTGCCAAGCCCTGTATCAAGCCTCGGGAGACCCAATGTCCATGCCTACAATAGACCAGGCTGCCTTTACATTACCTAGTCAGGTCGCAACCCTATGCGAATTTCTTCAAGACATTCGACTGGAGCTACCAGATCAGCCCTTACAGCTCAGTGAGGATGTTTTTCTAGATACTGGGCTACGGGTACAGATCAAGGCAGAGTGGCGCGAGCTAGGTAGTCAGGATCAGCCATATATCCTAGTACGTCTAGAAGATATTACTCAGATGGCAGGGCAACGGGCACTGTGCGATGCCATTCGCTATGGCTTTACCCAGCGTGAAACCGAGGTATGGCAGCTCTATTTACAGGGCCTATCCTATTGCGAAGTGGGTGAACAGCTCTTTATTACACATAGCACTGTCAAAAAGCATATGAAGAACGTCCACGGTAAGCGCCGTGGTGAAATCTTCTAATCGCCTTGAGAGATACATTCTCAGGAGTATCCTCAAGGGTACTTCTGGGAAATTCAAAGAATTTGTAGGCTGATCGTAACGCTTGCACTAAGCAGTTGAAGATTTAGCCGTAGAGACAGGAAAACACGTCAATTCTTCAGTAAACTCCAAATTTTGAGCACGGTACTATGACGGAACCACTGCGTGAATTAGAAGTCAAAGCCTGTACTGATTATAAATTAATTATCTCTGCTGAGATTCCTGATCAGGGGCAGGAAGCAATCTACGTTGCCAAAAAAGGTGAGTCTTATCATATTCGCGTCTTTGATGGTCAAGAAGAAATAATTTGGGGCGAAGCAGGCAACACCAACGCTTCGTTCGATAAATTGCTCAGAGAACAACTAGATACTGCAATTCAGGACCCAAACAATATTGCTCAGGAAATAAAGGCTGCGCTGAAGAAAAATATCTGTTCACAATTAGGTCTCATACCTGTCCCTGTGACTCTAAACTGCTCAGGTGGTATATCTTTAGGGGCTTATATGGCTGGCGTCGTTTACGAGCTAGTCCGCGAGGCGCGTTCAAAGCATCCTCTGATTGAGATTGATATCATTACTGGAGCCTCTGCAGGAGCCATTACAGGGCTGATCGCAGCTTATTACCTACTGGAAGACTATATTCCTGACGACGACAACAATGTCAAGAGTCAAAGCGATCAACACACAAGCTCGCTAAATGACGCTACAGCAAACGAGTTCTACGAAATTTGGGTTAACAAATCCAATATTGACACCTTCAGAAAAGGTACAGATCTTGGTCCAAGCGAGAAGAAAACGTGTTGGGGATGGTATGAGCAGTCCGCCCCAAAAAATGAAGATGTAGATCAGGGAGCTAAAGAACGCGTTTATCGAAGTATTTTAACCAATAGCCCTGTTAAAGGTCATGCAGCCGATAATCTACAAGCTGAGAATCTAAGAATCGGTAAAAGTAACACCAAAAGTCGCTTATCCCATCCTTTAGCTTTAATTATGACCGTCACCAATCTTTCAGGGGTGCTCAGAAAGTCTGGATTAAAGGACAAAAAAGCTATCAGCTATGGAGAAACTAGGCAGTTCCTTTTTTCTTCTACAACTAAAGAACTGTCTGGTATATGGGCTAAGACATTTGTGAGTGCCCAGGCTTCTAGTGCTTTTCCAGGAGCATTTTTACCTGTAGTGGATGATTCTGATAGGAAAAGTCACAATTTTTACGACTGTAGTGATGAATATGATCAACAGTTCAAAAAACACCAAGATTCCAAAATATGCACAATAGAAGGCACTAGAGAAGATGGTACACCCAAGGAGAAGTTTAATTTTGCATATACAGATGGTGGAGTTTTGGACAATATTCCCATCATTCACGGAATTAAGTTGGTTAAACACCTAGTTAAGCAAAGCTACCCTGAAGGCGCTACAAAGAAGCTGTGTGATGACATAGATAACTTTCGCCAGGAATGGAATAGAAGCTCTGCGAGAAACGATCAATCTAAAACTAGGGAAGGTCATAGAAAATATATTTATGTTCAACCCAGCCCTTATAGGTCATTAGATGACTCTGATGATTTACAGGAAACCTTCTTCTCCTGGTTAACCACCTTTTGGAAAGGACTCACGATTCCTCACCTAGAGCATGATCATTTGAGGCTTGAAGATATCGCAAGTATCAACGATACATATAAAGCTTTTGAGGGCCTTAAGACAGGATGTAATGACGACAAAATTAACAAAGCCAACCCCTATGTCAAAGTCAATCTTGAACGAATCGATCCCAGTTTAGTATTGGAAAAGGACTTTTTGACAAAGAACTCAAAGACAAAAAATGATGAGCCAGTTATTAATGCAATCAGACAAAATCTAGATGAAAAATCAAGCTGTAATGACATGCTTGCATCTGATATTTTAGGCGGTTTTGGAGGATTCTTCAAAATAGAATATCGAAAACATGACTTCCTAGTTGGCAGATTGTCAGCACTGCGCTGGCTAGATAAAATCTGCGTGAAAAATCCAAATTGCAAACAGAGAATTCGAATAAAAGAGAAAGTCAACCAAATTACTTATAAAAACAAAAACGATTTTCTCCAAGAAGACCCGAAGCCAACTATAAAAATCTGGTTTCGTTTAGCTCGAATTGTACCTAGTTTTGTCTTTCTTTTAGTGGTTGAAATCTTCGAACAGGAATCCAGTTTGATTAAACGCATTCTGCTTGGATTCATTGCGACGATCGCGCTTATGATTGCACCTGCCTTCGCTGTGATAGTGGCGATTATATATCTTGTTTTCTCGTTTATTTCCCACGTAGCTAATTTCGTTAAGCGCTGTTTTAGGAAGCTTATCTGGCATTCTCAACAATAATTTCAGTAGTATCATGACACATTCAAGAAATGCCTTTCCATCCAGACGGAAAAACAATCATTATCTTGCCAGAAGACATATTAGAAAAAAGCTTTTTCATCGTTGTCAGCGTCTAGTCAAATCGGTAAATTACCATCCGGTTAGACACTTTCTCTATCCACTTGCAAAATCGGATGAGCTCGATCTAACGGGCATTCTAGTTGCCGGTTGCGTACTGCTCTTTTATATCCTCTGGGCAGTCCTATTCGTTGCTTCGATCATATATCTGCCGCTGTATCTACTACAGCTACTGCAGCTCTAATTTCCGGTTCAAACCAGTGAACCTATTCTCTTCAGGAAGAAAACCTATGTCCCCCACTTTATTGGTGTCTCTGCCTTTTATCCTGATCCTCTTCATCGCTCAGGGTTCCAAACCCACTAAGCCTAAGGCTAAGCAGATATCTATCGAAAAGATGGCAGACCTGTTTAGTAATCAAGGGGATGAAATCATCATCATCCGTAAACTGTCCACTAAGAAACACTAGAGCTTTATCGGGCAGTTGAGAAGAAGTTCAACAACGCATTCTCCGCTGCCCGCTGCTCTAAATTCAGATAACCGGTCAACGAGGCCAAGCTACCATGACCCGTAATCTCCATGATTTGCCGCAACGGCACCTGCGAGTCATATAATTGGGTAGCCAACGATTGCCGAAACGTATGGGTACTCATCTTTGTCATTTACTTATGAATTTCCATTACCGCTAGAGTCAAACTGAAATACACCCTTAGTGGACTCCACTTAATTGCAGCGCCCCCACAACCACTCCTGTCTGACGGCAATCCCGTAACCCACGACCAAAATATCCCGCTCATCCCAGACAGCCGGATATTTTGGTGCCCGCTACTGCCCCGGCCCGCCCTCGTACCCGCTACCTGTCAAGCTGCCATCCTCCTGCATATGGCTGACTCTATCGCGTCTACCGTCCCGGTCTACCCGCCCCTGTTGCAATGCCGGTCACCCAGTTGCGATCTCAACTTTCCAATCTCCAAATCACGTCCCGAACTTGTTGAGCTGCCTAGTCTACTTTAGGTAAGTTGATGTGACTGACCAGTAACTCTACCTCAACTCGTTCAAGTTGCTAATTTGCTAAACTTGTAAGCAAGAAGCCCTTAGAGAGTTACTACCTTTCTAAGGGCGATAGATTCGACTGAAAAACTTGGGCTACTACTTCCAGTTCTTCAGTTTCTGAGTTAGCCAGGCAATAGCTGGCACGAGTGTCAGCTTTGCCGACTCAATAATCATTTGCACTAATAGTGCGATCACAAGCTCTTCAAACATATTTATCACCTCCTTTTTCAAAGCTATGGGTGTCAATGAGAGACTATCCGGTGTTGATTCAGCACTCTACTTTAATTATGTAAAATTGCCTTTGAATAACTTTTCATTGCATTACGCCTTTAAACTCAGGACACAAGTGTTTCAACCACGAACTTGATAATGGATGGCATTACTACGCTAAATACTTTCTTTGCTATGTAGAACATCAGACGTTCAAGAATAGAGGTTTTATGAATTGCTTCGCTATCAGAAGCAGTGGCTATTAAGAGTGCCAACTTTAGTAACAGAAACTGCGTAATATAAAGATGCACAGCTTTTATCAATAATGTTGTTGCCCACCAAGCTACTATTAGCCGAGCCATCCAAGGTATCTGCGTTTCTCTCAAATGAGGTAGGCTTTCCTCAAAACAGTTCAGCTCTTGCTCAAGGGCTTCCCAGACAAAAAGAGGTAAAGCTTTCTTTAACCAGATAAAATAGAGTTCAAGCATGGTTATGGCCTTAGTATCAATTCTTTTGTCAGATTTCCTGAGAAGTTCTTTCTTGATTTTTCCTTTGTTATTCTTTGACTTTTTTCAAAATCCTCGCCATTCTAGGCCGATAACCTGAGAAGTTCTTCTATTTTTTTCTCCTGTTCTTTAATCCTTCTTCTTATCTCTTTTGTAGACTGCTCTTGTTCAATTTTTTTAACGGTCGAACTTTTGATTGAGCGGTAAATAACTTCCATGACTAGATTTGAGTACGTCATGCCTAATAGCTCAAAAATAAGGTGTTGCTGAGCTGCTAGTAGTCGATTAGTAACATATCCTTGAATTCCTCTAGTGGTCAAACCTACCAACCATTTCATAGCTGACAATTGAGTCATCCAATGATTCTGCGTCTCCTCCAGTAAAGATAAGGAGTCCTCAAAGAAGTTCAGCTCCTCTTCAAGGCTTTCCCATACAGATATTGGGAGCACTTCTTTCAACCAAGTGAAATAGCGTTTAAGCATAGACCCCTCCTTGATTGGCTATTTCAGGCTGCCACTTTCCAATCGCATCAAGCTTTTCTGCCTTGTTCTGCAATGCCTTAAACCCAGCTCCTGTCAGTTTGTAATAGCGCCGCCGCGCCCCAGTGAGTTCACCAGGTGCCTCATCCCCCCAATGGGAAGTGACAAAACCACGCTTTTCAAGCTTCTTAAGGACAGGATAGAGGTTATTAGGAGAAATCTTCTTGCCGCCTCCAGCTTCAATTGCTTTGACGATTTCTAGAGCATACCTATCGTGACCCGTGAGAGCAGATAAAGCAATTTCTTCTTTGAGTGTCAACTCTAAATCATCTTGACTCATACGACCTATTTATCTGATTTAGTATAGTATATCTTAAAATTAGATATATATATCAAGTATGTGTTTTAGCTCTTAGATAGCTTGGTTCTGATGCGGGCTGCGGCCCTGGCACTGTTAAAAGTATTATGCTCCGATCCAATATTTCCCAGTGCGTCAAACTGATTGAACTGAGCGGAAATAGGTAGGATTCTGCGCTGTGACTGAAACTATCTATGCCGAGCCTATCAAGGCCCGGTTTTATATGTTCTGAAGGGTACCAAACGGTTCACAGGCCAGATGAGGGCATTTAAGGAACTAGGCGACGATTAGCTGCAGCCGAGTGCTGCCCAACTTAATAGGTATAGGCATTGATGGTGTCTATTCCGAGTTTTGCTCCGGCGATCACACCATGGACTTTATCGCTTGGGGGCAGGTGAAAGATTATTCAACGCTTCAGAACTGGCTAGTCCTGGGGGAGTCGTTAAGCAGTGTCAAAAAATGTTTGCTGAAATCTGTAGCTAAAGGGCAATCCATATCAACTCCAGACAGCACACAACAGTTTATTCTAGGATCACTGCACGTAACATAAAGAGAACACGAGGAATTATTTCCAAAATGAATGACAGCCGTCGAATCGTCAACACGTTGACACTGAATCAATATATTTTGGGTTTGTGCTAAACGTATAGCATCGCCAATAGTTATTGGGGCAGTTGAAAAAACAACATTGTCAGAAGGTTTATGTTCTTGATATTGCTGCCGAAATGTCTTTTTTCTAAAACGTGCAGAAATAATTGCAACTTTCAAGGCTAACCGAAAGATCCAGGGAATAAGAATATAAGCTTTTTCCTCTAGTGATTTTTTATCAAAATGAGGCACAAGAGCTTCTATAAATCCAAGCTCTTCTTCAATCTCAAAAAAGATATCACTATTTAAATGCTTATGCGGTAATCCAAGCAGCCACCTAATCATAAGCACCTCCTGCAACGGCCTGATGAGGCAGGGGGCTTCCCTCAAAGAAGCCCAGTTCCTGCTCAAGGAATTCCCGCACAGATACTGAGAGCACTTCTTTCAACCAAGTGAAATAGTGTTCAAGCATAGGCTCCTCCTTGAGTGGCTATTTCAGGCTGCCACTTTCCAATTGCTTCAAGCCTTTCTGCTTTACGCTGTAGTGCCTTAAACCCAGTCCCCGTCAGTTTGTAATAGCGTCGCCGTGCCCCAGTGAGTTTACCAGGTGCCTCATCCCCCCAATGGGAAGTGACAAAGCCACGCTTTTCGAGTTTCTTAAGGACAGGATAGAGGTTATTAGGAGAGATTTTTTTACCACCTCCAGCTTCAATTGCTTTCACGATTTCTAAAGCATACCTATCGTGACCCGTGAGAGCAGATAAGGCAATCTCTTCTTTGAGTGTCAGCTCTAAATCATCTTGACTCATACGACCCACTTGTCTAGCTGCATATAATATATCTTAAATCTAGATATATGTGTTGGCTTTATATCTAAGTCTTCGGAGTCCACTTCAAAGTTGAGATCGCAACCTTCCCATATTCCACGCATTCAGTCATCATGTCCTCAATTCGTAGCTGATTATGAGGGCCGGTGTAGCGGTTCTAACGAGCGAGAATGTCAAGTATCGGTTTGAGGATGGTAGCGGCTCAGGTACCGTTAGAGACCTGCTGCAAGGGCTGTCGCGTGAGAGCACATCAGACAGTAGCGACGACTATCGAGCCATCAAGATTGTTAATGAGATGGCCGGTAAGCACGTCACTAACCCCGACTTTGGCAATCTGACCGAAATCCAGGGCCACACAATCATGGGTAAAGATGACCTGTTTCTGATGCTGGCTGCGGCCCGCGGTACAGCTAAAAAGCACTATGCCCCGATTCAGTATTTTCCAGTTCGTCAGACCGATGTGACCGAGTGGAAGCAGGTAGGATTCTGCGCTGTGACTGAAACTATCTGTGACGAGCCCATCAATGCCCGGTTATACATCCTGACCGACATGGAGAACGCCAAAGAACGTCTATTACTGGCGTCTAGTGTGTGGGCTGAGCGCTATTTAACCGTTCACACAGCATTATGAACTGAGTTAGCCTGTGATGGTTCAGATTAGACTGCTTAGCAGAGGTTGGATGAGCGCCCCGTTGGAAAAATCTAGAAAACCCGATTTGTCGGAAAAGCTCGATAAGAGCATGTCGAAATTATTTGATGTAGTCGATGTCATTGGGCAACATGTTTTTGGCAAACTTTGGGATCTTGTCTTTGAATCAATACAAGACTCTTTTACTTTTGGAGTTTTAGCAGTTTTCCCAAGCTGGATACTTCAAAAATTTACCGGCCAAGATTTCACTAATTGGCAAACGTGCCTTTCAATTGAATATTCTGATGTAGATAGATACTTCTGTTTCGTAGTTATAGCTGCGCTATTTGGAGGATTGATTTCGTTCGCATTGCGCCTAGCTAAGCGCTTTATAAAATCTATTATTAGCTAGAAATAGCAGTATTAAAATGAGTCCTAAGATCAGAAAAGGATATCTTTACTCAAAGGCGAAATCTGAGGCTAAATCATTTTTATGCCTCTTTTTTATAGTTTTTTTGGCATGTTTATTAGCATTATTTGGCCGCCCAAAGTCATTATCATATATATATGAACCTGGGTTGATTGCTGCGTTGTCTTTGTTGTCTATCGGCGATAAAAGAATAGCCGAGCTTATAAGATCTTTGACATTGCTGGCTAGATTTTCTTTTTTGTTGTTTATAGGTCCAGAGAAAGTATCTCAGGATATACAGAAGAATCGTTCTTTGTATTCAAGTGAAACAGGTGAAGAAATAGAAGAATTAATAGGAGATTACTTGGAGACCTTGAGCCAGGTTGATCCAGAAACTGAAAATGGAGACCTTGAGATACAAACGAAAACGCAACTACTTCTAGCTGTGTTGAAATCCATTTTGATTCGGGCTTCAGTTGAGGCATCCGAATCAGAAAGGGAATAACTGAGCCCCACTTACCCCGCGCGCTCAACCACCGCCACCCACTAACCCTGGCCCTATCCCAGACAGCCGGGTATTTTGTGACCGCTATTGCTGCCCTAGCCTGTCCTGGTGCCCGCGTCGTGCCCGCGTCCTGGGAGCTTCCATCCCCACCTATACGGCTGGCTCTACTGAGTATGCCACCCCGGCCTACCTGGCCCGATCCGGTTGAGCTACCGGCTAACCCAGTTGCGATCGCAATTTTCCGATGCAATTTTATAGGCGCTGCTGATTGATAAGGATTTTCTATTTATTTGCACTTATGCGCTAACTGTTGTCACTTGTTTAAATTTCTTGTGCAGTGAAAACAGTTGCTGTCAGGACGCCAGAACCCTTGCTGTGCATGCGTTTCAGCGATTATGTCGTTGCAATATTGTTGTTTTTGTCGCCAAGAAGTTTTTGTCGTTAAAGTTGTTGTCTAGGCACTAAAAGCCTTGCTGTGAATGCGTTTCATCGATTCTGTTTCGCAAGTTATTGCACTCATGCAGACATCTTATAGGTGACAACAGTTTACACTACTGCAAATAGCTGTAT
>ERZ1740059.125-NODE-125-length-41064-cov-8.823892_pt1 | contig 41064 bp, 28 predicted proteins | sample MGYA00581744_ERZ1740059 | MGnify/ENA primary metagenome ERZ1740059 (study PRJEB43018, sample SAMN04849738) | marine metagenome | isolation source: floating plastic debris | place: Pacific Ocean | collected 2008-08-28 | study: EMG produced TPA metagenomics assembly... | reverse complement strand
TGACGATGATTCAATTTCTTGGGAAAAGGAGCCTTTGCAAAAGCTAGCCCATATGCAAGAGCTCTCGGCCTATAAGCACAATGGCTTTTGGCAACCCATGGATAGCCTGCGAGATAAGCGGTATCTAGAAAAGCTGTGGCAGGCCAACGAAGCGCCCTGGAAAGTTTGGTAGTACCGCCCCGAGCAGTCTCTAGTCAGAGGCTGCTCGGTCACCATGGGTGGCATTGACGGATGCTTTCATCGATTGTGAGTCAGGTTAGCTATTGTCATTTAAGGCATTCAGGAATAGTCATAGTCCTTACTAACCCGACAAGTGCAACAGGTGTCTAAATCCGATTAATGATTTAGACATCACTATTGTTTGTTGTTGTCGACTGACAACAACATTGGTCTTTTGCTGTATTGAAGGAACAGTTATGAACGCTGATTTTTGGCGTGGCAAACGGGTTTTTGTAACTGGTCATACGGGCTTTAAGGGCAGTTGGCTATCGCTTTGGTTACAACAGCTAGGGGCTGAGGTGGTGGGCTATGCATTGACGCCTCCCACCTCCCCCAGTTTGTTTGAGGTGGCCCGTGTGGGCGATGGCATGATGTCCATTGAGGGCGATGTGCGAGATTTGGTGAGTTTGCAAGATGCGATCGCAACCCACAAGCCCGACATCATTTTTCACATGGCCGCCCAGCCCCTGGTGCGATATTCCTACGAAAACCCCGTAGAGACCTATGCCACCAACGTGATGGGAACAGTGCACCTGTTAGAAGCGGTGCGACAAACCGGTAACACCCGCGTGGTGGTCAATATCACCAGCGACAAATGTTACGAAAACCGTGAATGGGTGTGGGGCTATCGAGAGAATGAAGCCATGGGTGGCCATGACCCCTATTCCAACAGCAAGGGCTGTGCCGAACTGGTGGCCTCGGCCTATCGCAACTCCTACTTTGGCCCCAACACCTACCACGAGCACGGCGTCGGTTTAGCCAGCGTTAGGGCCGGTAACGTGATCGGTGGCGGCGACTGGGCTGGCGATCGGCTCATTCCCGACATTATTCGCGCCATCATCGCCGGAGAATCAGTGCTGATTCGTAGCCCAAATGCCATTCGCCCTTGGCAGCATGTGCTCGAGCCCCTAAATGGCTACATGACCCTAGCCGAGCAGATGTGGGACTCGGGCACCAACGATGCTGAAGGGTGGAACTTTGGCCCCAACGACAGCGATGCTCGCCCAGTTTCATGGATCATCGAACAGCTCACCCAGCTTTGGGGAGACGGTGCCAGCTGGCAGTTAGATACCAATGTGAATCCCCACGAAGCCACTTACCTCAAACTCGACTGCTCCAAAGCCAAGAGCCGTCTAAAGTGGTCCCCCAAGTTAGATTTAGCCACAACCCTAGACTGGATTGTGGAATGGTATCGCGCCTACATTGGAGAAGAGAATATGCATCAAATGACCGTAGCGCAGATTCAACGCTACGAAACACTCAACTCTATTTAAGGCCAGGGCTCCCAGGACATTGCACAGCAACATCAGATGGTGCAAGGGTGGGCAACGCCCACCGACCTGGGAAGCTATGATTTAGGGTTTCACCTGATCAAACATCTCGATGCAGCTCTACCTTTTGTTTTGTTGTTGCTGATTTAGAGGATGAACCGATCGGTCCGATAGGACATAGGACAACATCTTGCAGATAAAATCATCCCAAGGATCGGCAACGCCTTTGTTTTTATTACTATCCATTAACCGATAGCAACACCTATGATTTTTAACGAAACCTCCATCCAGGGGGTCTATATTATTGACCTTGAGTTGCTCAAAGACGATCGGGGATTTTTTGCCCGCACCTTCTGTGCCCAAGAATTTGAAGAGCGCGGTCTCAAGCCCGTTGTCGCCCAGTGCAACCTGTCCTTTAACCACAAAAAAGGCACCCTGCGAGGAATGCACTTTCAAATTCCCCCCGCCACCGAAACAAAGCTTGTCCGCTGCACCCAGGGGGCCGTCTATGACGTCATCGTTGACCTGCGCAAAGAGTCTCCCACCTACCTGTCCCATGTGGGTGTAGAGCTCAGTGCCGATAATCGACGGGCGCTGTATGTGCCGGAAATGTTTGCCCATGGGTATCAAACCCTGACCGATAATGCCGAAGTTACCTATCAGGTAACCGAGTTTTATACCCCTGGCTATGAGCGGGGTTTGCGCTACAGCGATCCTAAACTAGCCATTGACTGGCCTTTACCTGTGACTACTATTTCCAATAAGGATGCCAACTGGCCCCTATTGGACAACCAGCCCAACGACCAGCAAAGCGATCAGCCCGTTTCCGTAGGAGTGCCCTCATGATTATTGTTGATACCGCCCTCAAAGCCCGTGCAGAAGCGGGCAATCCCGTCCGTATAGGGATGATCGGCGCAGGTTTTATGGGCCGAGGCATTGCTAACCAAATCATCCATTCCGTACCGGGTATGGAGCTAGTTGCCGTCTTTAGTCGCCGTTTGGACGGGGCTAAGCGAGCCTACCAGGAAGCCGGTGTAGACCATATTCAGACCGTTAGTACCGTGGCTGAGTTAGAAGACGCCATCACAAATGGGACACCGGCGGTCACTGAAGATGCGTCTCTGCTGTGCAAGGCAGAAAACATTGATGCCCTGGTGGAAGTGACTGGCACCATTGAATTTGGTGCTCAGATTGTGCTGGAGGCCATCAATAACAAAAAGCATGTCGTTCTGATGAACGCTGAGCTAGACGGCACCGTTGGCCCCATGCTCAAGGTCTATGCCGACCGGGCCGGGGTGGTACTCTCCAACTGTGATGGAGACCAGCCTGGCGTAGAGATGAATCTCTACCGCTATGTCAAAAGTATCGGGTTCACCCCTCTACTCTGCGGCAACATTAAGGGTCTCCAAGACCGTTATCGCAACCCCACCACCCAGGAGAGCTTTGCGGCCAAGTGGAAGCAGGCGGCCTATATGGTGACCAGTTTTGCCGATGGTACCAAAATCTCGTTTGAGCAGGCGATTGTTGCCAACGCCACCGGGATGAAAGTGTCCCAGCGTGGCATGTTTGGTTACGACTTTCGCGGCCACGTGGATGACATGACCCACCTATACGATGTGGACCAGCTTAAGTCGCTGGGGGGAATTGTGGACTATGTTGTGGGGGCTCAGCCTGCGGCAGGTGTATTTATTTACGCCACCAATGATGACCCTAAACATCAGCACTATCTAAACTATTACAAGCGTGGTGAGGGTCCCCTCTATAGCTTCTATACGCCCTATCACATCTGTCATTTTGAGGTGCCATTGTCCCTGGCCCGTGCCGTTCTCTTTAATGATGCGGTAATGGCTCCCCTGGGTAAACCCATGGTGGATGTGGTGGCCTCGGCTAAAATCGACCTCAAGGCCGGAGAAACCTTAGATGGCATTGGTTACTACATGACCTATGGTCAGTGTGAAAATGCTGATGAGGCGATTAAGGAGAATCTGTTGCCCATGGGTCTAGCAGAGAGATGCAAGCTGAAGCACGATGTCCCCAAGGATGCGGTGCTAACCTATGACGATGTGATCTTCCCAGAGGGTCGGGTGTGCGACAAGCTGCGGGCTGAACAAGATAGTCACTTCTTTGCAGCTGCAACCGTTTAAGGCGTTAGCATCCCGATACTTAAACCCCCGATACCTGTGGTGACGTGATATGGATTTCCATCATCAAGCAGGGATCGGGGGTTTATTTTTTTCTAGCTTGCGATCGCACCATACGCCCCATCATCATCGTAAACGCGGCGCTTCGCCAGGACACTTTTTACGTGCTTTTTCACCGTGTTTTCGGTGATAAACAGCGTGTTAGCAATGGCCTCATAGGACTGATTTTGCAAGCGTAGCTCCCACACGTCTATTTCGCGCGGGGTGAGACCATAGCGTTTACCATCGGCCATGGCCCGACGCCGATGGGCCTGCTGACGATCCTCCAAGATCAGCATCAGACAGTCTTCCTGTTGAACCTTAAGATTCAGGGGCTGAATTCGCACCCGAATCGGCTGATGCTGGGCATCGGTAATGTCGATTTCAAGCCCCAGATGGGTCTCAATCCCACTGGCCATATTTTTAAAGATCGGATGGCACAGGGTCCAAAGGACTTTGGGTATTTGGGAGAGCTGACAGCCAGAATTATCAGAGGAGACCAAACCATGGCAGACACGGGTGGCCATGGCGTTTGCCTGGAGCACACGACCGCTGGCCGCGACAATCAATAGGCCATCCACCAGGTTATCAAGGGCGGTTTGTAATAGGGAGCTGATAACAGCCTCATTGGACTGGGCATTAAAGGAGCTATTCATGATGGGCATCCTGAACTCAATTAACCAGAACGCAAGCATGGGGAAAGAGGGAAAAAACCTCAGGACCGCTGGTGACTTATAGCTTTTCGCCCATAATTCACACCATCAATGGGCACTAACCCGACAGATAGTAGCGGCCCCCTGTGTTCTAGGTACTTATCAGGGGACCGCTCATAAATTCTGCATTAGTTCTGACTTTGCTCAACAAAACTACAACAATCCATCAGTGGAGCATCAGCAATATCACCCAAACCCACTGACCCTAATAGGTCTTGCCAGTCAACCTGGGCAGACCCATCGTTTGGATTCAAAAGCTGGGCATTGGCCAATACCGATAAACGATCCACCCAAAATGCATTGGTGGGCTGGGTCAGGGGATCCACGGTCAGGGACGGGTGACGAATCCAACCGTCTACGGCAATGGGCGGTCCCCCCTGACAATGCACCGTTAGATACCAGTGATAGTCTGTTTCTGGCCTTAAGGTCAGCCCTAGAGCGCTCAAGGAAACCCGCACAATGCTAGGAACCATCGGTAGGGTCTCGGTGGTATCTAACCGAGTCCGACTAAGGGTGTCGCCAGCCCCATTTTTTAGCGTAAACTCCACCCGACTGCCATTTACTAGACGATAGGGTAGATAAAACCATAAATCGGGCGATGGGCTATCTGTAAAGCTAAAGACAATCTCCTCAGCAATCTGGCCGCTCTCACCGCTCCCACCACCAACGGGGATGTCTATCCAAGTGGCCGTGTCCGGCATTAGGGCTGTTAATGGGGGCACATCTCTCGCCAAATCGCATACCCCGCCACGGCTGCCCCCCCCCCGACGCGTTCCCCCCTGGGGATAGCCGGTATCGTCGGGACGTTCCGCCATCTGAATTGATGGTCTCGATTGGGCCAAACGTAGGCCAGCCTGACTGGGGGGGCACAGACCCAACCCCATAGACATTAAAGTCGTTAAAGTTGTTAGAACGTAGATGCACTTCATCGGTAATACCTATAGCGATTAACGGTAACGGCTGCCCCCGTGAGTGTGATGACCGCAGGTACATAGGGAACCCAAATTGCGGGTACGGCCAATAAGCCCCAGCTGATCAGCAATAGACTCGCCTGGGCTGTGCATAGCAGCAGCCAAAAACGGCCCCTAACTAGCCCCCAGCCTACCCCGCCCCCCACGGCCGCCCACAGCATAATCCAGCCGCTTTCCCCCCATTCATTCCAGGTATCCATTAAGGGGCGGCCATCTTCAACGGCACTGATCAGCTGACTAATGATGTGGGCCTGAATAAAAACACCGGCCGTCATCTCCTCGAGGCGTTCAGTGGTCGTGTAGGGGGTTTTCCAAAAGTCTCGCTCTTCAATGTCACCACCGCCAAAGGAGAGGGCCGTTGTGCCGATTAGGACGATGCGATCGCGAAGACCAGATCCATCAAAATCAGCCTGCAATATCTCGGATACCGTATGGGTCTGGGCAATGTCTTCTAGCTTGGGCAGGTGGCGATAATGCAGCAGTTTTTGATACCCGCCGACATTGTCACTCGATAGTTTATAGCCCCCTGAACGAGGGTTTAATGGGGGGATTTTAACCTGATTTATTTGGAACCAATTTTTGTCATTTTGCCAAAATAGATCATCTAAATTGTCATCATTGGTGATCAGGTTTAGATATCGACCGGCGATGATGGTGGCAAAACTGTAATCAGCCGCGCAGGGTGAGGCGGCCGGTCGCCTCACTTCCAACAGCACCCGACGGGCAGTGTTATCCGTATCTTCAAGAAAGTCGCTAAACCCTAAGCGGTTACCAAATTCAATATTAGGGGCGGCGGCCACCCCACCCATTTCGGCTGAGTCTGACGGATGTTTGCACAGCGAGACTAAGTTGGGAGTATCGGCCAATTGTTCTCGCAGCTGGGGAACCTGGGGAGAAATCTCATGCTCGTGGTAGATATCCACGCCAACCACCCGAGGCTGGAACCGCTCCAGCGTCTCTAATACGGCCAGCAGAGTTTCATCGGTCATGGAAAAATCTGAGTTTCGATCAAGGCCCTGTTGTTGAATATCTTCTGCGGTGTTTTTAATTACCACAATGCGGGCATCGGCGGGTTCAAACACTGGCCACCAGCGCAACAACCGGTCGTAGGCAGCCAGCTCAAGCGATTGCAATCCCCCCAGGAGGCGCAGCCCCAGGGTGGCCGCCGTGATGATTGCCCCCAGGCCACAAGCCACCGGTAAAGACGGTAGGGGCTTTAACGGAGTTTCTTGCCCCTGCAACTGCTGCCAGGTGGGGGGCTGCTGCGCCAGGTTTTGACACAGAATGGGGAGCCAGGTGGCGCAGGGGAACTCATTTTCTAAGCCCTGCAACCGTTCACGGGCCTCACGAACCGATAGGTAAAGGGGGGTATTACGGGAAAAACTTTCTAGAAAGCCCTTGAGAAACTCATGGGCCACCCGATCTGGGATCGGCTCTCGCATCACCAGGATTTGGGGGATATGCAAGTCGGCCAGATCCTGGGCTAATCCCAGACCGTCGCAGGAATTAAACAGTGCGATCGCAAGTCCCCTCTGCACCGCCTTGGCCAGCCCATATTTCAGTTCAGGCATGGTCAACTTATCCTGGGCATTTAAGCTAATGCTGCCGCTACCACCACTATCCATACCGCCACTGTGGCCAGCAAAAAATAAAATGTCCCAGCCCCGCTGATCCCACAGGTAGCGGTTGAGGGTGGCGCGGTCTGGTCCGGTCAGAAAATGCAGCTCCACACCGGGAAGATTTTGCAATAGGGCCTGGTCGGTCGTTAGATCTAACCCGGTGGCATCGCCTAAAATCGCTAAAATTCTGACGGTGGAGCTTAGGGTTTCAGGGGTATCCACCTGCTCATAAACGGGGGCACTCAGGGCAAATTCAGCCTGGGGGTAGCGCTGGAAAAAGTCCCACTGGTGCCAGGGCAGACGTTGCAAAATTGGGTTTTCGGTTTGGATGATGACCCGAATCGTGTCCGTGGGGTTAAGCTGCTCAAGCAGTTTGTTGTAAAGCGGTTGAAAGGTGGGCTGGCTTAACCAGGTGTTGATGCGATCGCAAAGCACCCCAGCACTGTGATGGCAGTCCCCAATCCAAGACACATTGGTCACCATATCCGACTGGGCTTCTAACCGACTGGGCAGACGCAGCTGACGATAGGCCACTTGCCACTGCTCGTATAACCCCGGTAGTTCTGACGCTGGTGGTAAGGCCCCAGGCAGCTCTACAGCGGGTCGTTCTCCCTCTAAGCCGATCTGCAAAACCACCGAAAAACCCTGTTGGAAGCACCCTGGCCCCAACTTGAGAACCACGAGCTTGTCCGTGCTCGGTTTTCGTTGCATGGTGCCCCCAAGTCAAATTATAAAATTCTCCACAATGCTCACATCCCCTAGGGTGACTTGAGCCGAAAAGGGTTCCCCCGGATGACCTCGAAAATAAAGTTGCAAATAGTTGTCCGCGCTGCGAGACTGAGCCGTCAAACAGACCGTATTCTCCCCATCCAAAATTTTGACAGTCAGACCTTCGGGCAGATATAGACGTCCCTCCAAGGGGTAAAGCCGCAGCCCGATATTTACAGCCGATTCATTTTCCTGTTCCACTTCCAGCACCAGGGCCACCTGTTCTGCCCCCAGCTTTAGCCCCAGATCCAACTGCTTAGCTCGTTTGATTTGCAGTGGGGTCTGCGGGGCTGACTGGCCTCCCTGTCTAAAGGCCGGTGTCCACAGGTATTGAGCCAAAAGATCTTCCGCAGACTGCCAGCCACTTTCAAAATATCCCTCCAACCAGCGGCTGAGCCGAGTCAGCTGAGACGCCTCCTGCCCCAGGGCTCCCTGGCGGAGTTGATGCAGATGGGTGGGAAAATCATCCATCGGCTGTAGCCGATCTAACCCCAGCTGAGCCAGGGCCACCTCAGGCACAAACCCCAAAAGTGAGGCTTCACCAGCTGCCTCGTCTAACGCCACAGCCACATAGCCAATGCGCTCCACCCCCAGCGGTACGGTACACACACCGGCCTCCTCCACCGGGCGACATTCCAACCGACCCACCCCAGGCACCACCAAATCAGCCACATCTTCCGTCAGCTGCATGGCCGGGTTCCAACTATCGCTGGTGGCCAAATCGGTCAAAATACCCAGGGCCTCTAAAAACTCAAGGAGCACCCAAACCGCTAACGTGTTTCGCCTCACCCGCTCAGCAATATCCGGCAGACCATGGTCACGGGCAAACTGCTGGGCAATCCTCTTGCCCTGTTGGGTGATTGGCCAGATCAGCCGGGCTGCATCTGTAGCCGATTGCGAGTAAGTCATGGAAGAGGTCTCCGATATACTGTGACAGTCGTAGGTATCAAGAATTGCGGTTAAGAACTTATGTGGCCTTCGGCTCGACCAAACTCTCGTAAACGAGGCTTACACTGGCGGCGATAAAAACTTTCGAGGGTTTTATAGGAAACACCAAACTCATCTTCTAGGGCCTGCCAAGAGGCTTCCGGCGGCAGTCGCCTGAGAATCAGCTCATAGCAGTTAATTTTCGGATGATGGACCACATGAATCTTGCGAAATTCCGCCGCATTCTGTTCTAGCCAATCTTGAACTCTCTCTAGAATGGGAGGAATCTCTGGCTTAGCGGCCAGGGTTTCAACCACATCTGTCGTGGCACCATCTTCGCCATAGGCAGAGACATGGCGAGCGCGATCGGCCTGGGCCGCCTGCTCAAAATCTAATAGACGAAACTTTAGATAGGCATTTAGCCAGGTGGCAACACTGGCAACATCAGGGTCATAGGGCTTAGCCGTTTTCCCCTCACACAGGTTTTGACAAAGATAAATCCATGTCTGTTGTAAGGCATCTTGATAGTGGGGGCTGTTATCACGCCAAAGACGAGATTTTACTAATCGAATTAACTGGGTTAGGTAACGCTGTCGTTCTGCGCTGCCAAGACAGTAACGACACGCCTCACAAGCCAACCGACGTAATTCATCTGGGGAGTTATTCATCAATAGCCCTGGGTTACTCCGTTTGAGAATTATCCGCATTAGCGTCTTCCCATCTCTATAAATTTATACGGCTAATAACTCCTCAGCCTAAAAGACAAGGATTCTGCAACTATCCGGAACAGTTTACAAAAATACATTTTTTCTTGCGACAGGTATCCAAAAAATTGATACCAGCAGTACCCCATGGGGTGCCGACAGCGGCAAACACACAGACCAGAATAAGGACAGTCCAAGCAACAAACCGCGTTTGTGTACACAATATCCAAATTTTGCATAGGGAGCATTGAACGTGAATCGTACACTTGAGCAACGTCCAGATACTTACATCGATGATGAGACTGTGAGCGTCCCGTTCGATGTTGGACCCGCTGACCTAATTGATAACGCCGCTCGCATCCGTCACCATTTAGAGAACAGCACATCCTTAAATGTTTTAACAATTGCCCAACGATTGCTGAGGCCAGGGATGGTGGCTACTGGTTCAGGCTCCGTCAATGGCTTCATTACTCCACCGATACCGCCGCGGTAATATGCTTAATGGGGGCAGCATTATCGTAATCCCACTGTCCCCAGGGCCTATTTTCTGACCGGGTAATCTACATGCTTCTCAACCGGGAACTGCTCGCTAGTTTGCTATCTTGCCTAGTTGGCTGCCTATGTGTTCGGCCTGTTGCTGCCCAGGAAATTTCCATTTCTAGCTGCAGACCAGTCCTGCCTGATAATCTGTCAGGCAGTCTGGAGGAAGATTTGAGCGCGGGTAATAATTATCTAGGGACACAGCAATTTGACCTTGCTATTCAAAGCTATGAGACGCTCATTGCTCGCTTAGAAAAAACTGAACATCAGGAACTCTTTAAAAGTCAAGTTGCTTTATATTTAGCTGCTGCTCTATATCAATCAGGGGATGCTGAAAAAGCAGTTGCTATTCTTGAGCAAACTGTTGAAATCCTCAGTCAATCTGGTCCAATTACCGTAGAACTCGGAATAGCTCTACAGAACCTGGGACAAACTCAGGAAGATCTTGGTAATTTCAAAACAGCCGCTGAACACTATGCTCAAGCAGTCAATGTATTTGAAACGTTAGCATGCGTTGAATATCAGCTAGTCTCACTAATATCGACAGCCACGGTCCAAACCTGGCTAGGACAATATGATGAGGCCAACAAAACGCTCTATTCAAATTTAAATCTTAGTCAACGAATTGGTGATGTCGATGCAATCAGTAAGGTGTATCACACCCTGGGATGGGTCGCTTTTTTGCAGGAACGCTATGACCCGGCATTAGAGTTTTATCAGACTGCACTTGAATATAGACAGCGGTTGCCCCAGGAGGATGCTATTCTCCAGAGCCGCATCCTTAACAATATTGGCCATCTCTACACCCGTTTAGGCGATGCTGATGCTGCAATTATTAATTTGCAAACAGGGTTAGAGTTAGTCACCCAGACATCAACTGGCATTGCTGAGCGGATTGATTTGTTTGATAGTTTGGGTGAAGCCTATGGCCAGGGAAATGATAGTGCTCAGGCCTGGGTTAACTATCATCAGGCGCTGCGGATCGCAAGACAAAGCGGACAGCGCCATCGTCAGCTAATTAGCTTACTAAATGTAGCTAAAACTCTAGCCTCTGAAGATGAAATCACGCTTGCGATCGCAGTCTACAAACAGGCCATCAACGAGATTGAGCAGGTGCGGGCTAACTTGCGATCGCTCCCCCTAGAGACCCAGCAGCGCTACGCCGAGACCGTTGCCCACAGCTACCGAGAGCTCGCCGCATTGCTATTTACCCAAGAGCGCGTTTTTGAAGCTCAGCAGGTCTTAGATCTGCTCAAAATCCAAGAGCTAGAAGACTACTTTCAAGATGTTCGAGCAGAACAGCTCCGGGTTAATAAAATTCCATACCTCGCTCCCGAACAGAGACTGCTCCATCGACACCAGGCCCTACTGATAGCAGATCTGACCGAAACCGATCCCGTCCTGAGCCTAGAAAACTTTTTAAGCGATCCTGAGGTAGCGGCAGCGCTAGAGAGTCTTGAGCGTTCCGACGATCCCAAACTACAGCCGGAAACCTTGCACCAACTGCAACAAAAACTACAGCGCCTTCCCCGCAAGTCAGCCGTACTCTACCCCCTGGTGCTTGAAAATCGTTTAGAACTGCTGCTGGTTCCCCCCAACGGTGCCCCCATTCACCAAACCACAGCGGTAGGCAAAACCACACTCACAGACCAAGTCAACACCCTGCGCCATTATTTGGCAGACCCCAGCAGCGACGTTAAAACCATTGCCGGGCCTCTTTATGAAAGTATTATCCGGCCATTCCAGCAGGACCTCCACACCCTAGGGATTCAGAATATTATCTATATCCCCGATGGCGTGCTCCACTACATTCCCCTCTCGGTTCTCTATGACGGCAACCAACAGCAGTGGCTCACCGAACAGTACACATCCCATAACCTCACAGCCAGCGATATCGGAGACCTGACCCAGCCACCGAGTCGTCCCTTCCATATCCTGGCCGGGGCATTTGCCGACGCTGACCAAACCTTTGAAACCCTCATTGACCAACAAGCAATCAACTTTCAGGGGCTCACCTACGCTGGCCAAGAGGTTGCTTTTCTACAAAAAATGCTGCCCGCCACCGAGGTTCTGCTGGATGCAGACTTTAGCCGCGGTAATCTCAGATCCCAGCTCCAGGGTCAAAATATCGTCCATTTAGCTACCCACGCCGCCTTTGTGCCCGGTCAGCCAGAAGATTCATTTATTTTGCTGGGCAATGGCGACATCATTACCCTCAAAGAACTACGTCGCTGGTCACTGCCCAATGTTGATCTGGTGGTGTTGAGCGCTTGCCAAACCGGCATCAGCCATATTGAAGACGGTCTAGAAATTCTGGGCATGGGCTTTCAGGTGCAGCGCACCGATGCCCGCTCGGCCTTGGCCTCCCTTTGGTGGGTAGACGATCGCTCCACATCCCAGCTAATGCAGCTGTTTTATACCGAGCTCGCCGCAGGGGCGACTAAAGTGGACGCCCTCCAAACAGCCCAGCGACAGCTGATCGCCAGTGGTAAAAACGAACCGTATTACTGGGCACCGTTTATCTTGATTGGCAACGGTCTGTAAACCATGGGTAAACGCCGATGTCGGCCAACAGCGTTAGCCAGGCTCCGCCAAGTAGGGTTGTAAATGGGGGCGCAGGGCATTGCGCGCCGCCATGGCATGCTCAAAACGCTTACCTTGGTTCTGCTGAGTCAGCTGATCAAACCAGTCGGCTATGGGCTCGGGAATCGAAACAAACTGACGCCACTGTAAGTCACCGCTGACGGTAGGCAGAGTAAGCTGATCAATGGATTCCCCAGTCAGGGCCTGTAGACCAATCAGTCCCAGAGCATACACATCGCTACTCATAACCGGACGGCCAATCCGCTGCTCTAGGGGTTGGTAATCCCGCTGCATGAGCAACTGCTTGCGATATTCAGCCGACTGTTGGCTCACCCCAATCATCACCCGCTTGCCCAGACCGCTATCGACTAGCACCATGGACTGACCATGGTTTTCACGACCGTTGGACTGAATAAACGCATCGTCCCTAAGGCCAGCATGCACCTGATTGTGTCGATGAAATATACCAACTTGCTCCAACAGACGGTCCATCAGCAATAGCACTGACTCCAGCGGCCACGGGGTCTGAAATTTCGCCTGTAATAGCTGAGCTTGATCAAAGGTTTCACCCAACCCATGCACCACGTAAAATGTGTTGTCTACCTGGCCATAGGTATAGCCGGGAAACAGAGAACGCAGGGCTTGAAACGTCTCTGTTTCTTTTTCCATGATCCGCTTCAACAAGTCAGCAGTGGCCTGGGAGTAAGCCCTGAGGGTTTGCAGCAATACGAGTGAACCGGTTTGCTTATCGAGGGCAATGGAAATTGGCCCCAAGGGTTCTTGACGAAGAAAATATTGCACCTGATAGCGTTCCGCCGCAAACCTAGAAAAGGAGTTTTTAGGCACCAGGGCGATATTGGCCGCCGCTGGCTGGGCTGCCCCTGCCTGAGACGCCAAAGGTGACTGGGTCAACTCCAGCTGGCGGCTAGGTTCAATCGGCGCAGAGTCCTGCTTAGTTGCCTTGACGATAGCCAGTTGGGTTTCCACCCGCGCCAGCGTCACTGCAAAATCGATCGGCTTAGTAATGTAGTCGTTAGCCCCTAGTTCAAACGCCCTCACCATATCGTCGCTTTGGGCCTTGGCCGTTACCATCAGCACCGGTAGCTGATTGCGAGAATAGGTTTGCCGAATACGTTTGAGGGTCTCAATGCCGTCAATACCCGGCATCATAATATCCAGCAGCACTAACCCTAGGTTGCGGTTATTTTGGATGTAGTCCAGGGCCGCCTCACCGCTATCCACCACCACCGATTGATAGCCCCGACGAGTCAAACGACGGCTGAGCATGTCGCGATTATCTTCATTGTCATCCACCACAAGAATCGGCAGCCCACTAAAGAGATTGCGAGTTTTTTCAGCTGCTGCGTTAATTGGGCGATCTGAGGCCGCTTTGACCGGAGTCTCTGAATCGCTGGCAGCAATGGCGGTGACTGGGGTAATTGGGGTAACCGCGGTTTCCGCATCGGTCGCGGTGGCTGCAGAGATAGGGGTTACTGAAGCGGCTGGTGCCGAAATTGGAGTAACGGGCGTTACTGGTGTTACTGGCGCTACCGGGGTAACGGGCGTTGCCTCCGATGGAGTGGGCGCAATGGGCGTTACCGAGGCCGCGGGCGCAGTAATTGGGGTGACCGGCACAATGGGGATTACTGGCGCCGCCGAAGTTTCTGATTTTGCTGAAACTTTAGGCTTATCTGAGGTGAGCTGCTCGGACGACAGGAACAATTTCATCTTGCCGATCAGCCGTTTAAGGTCAATCGGCTTTGTATCATAGTCATCACAGCCCGCTTCTAATGCCTGATCTCGATCGCCGCGCATGGCATGGGCCGTCAAGGCAATGATGGGCACATCTTTTGTGTGGGGCTGGGCTTTTAATCGCCGTGTCGCTTCCCAGCCATCAATCACGGGCAAACTCATATCCATGAGGATTAGATCAAATGTCTGGGCAGATGCGATCGCAATCGCTTCCGCGCCATCCACGGCAATCGCCAGATCATAACCACGACGACGAAGGCGTCGACTTAACATATCGCGATTGAGCTCGTTATCTTCAACTAATAAGACTCTTGCCATATTCCCCTTAATTAACCTCAGCCTACAATTACTACCGGGTTAATCAGATGCACTAGATACCGTATCGGTACTAGAGACTGAATCTGTCGCATTAGGCGTTGAAACCGCCTTAGCCGAGACCACCGCCTGTAGCTCATCCAGTAACTCTTGACGATTTAGATCTGCTTTTTGATACACCCGAGCCACACCTTCTAACTGTTGCTGATCGCTAACCGTCAGCGCCTTAGCCGTTAACACAATGACAGGAATATCCTGCCAGTTAGAGTTTTGTCGCAGCACTTGAATAAACTCAAACCCATCCATTTCTGGCATCATTAGATCCAGCACAATCAAATGGGGTAAATTCTCATCGAGATACTGCAACGCCTCACGCCCGTTAGACGCCAGTTCAACCGTCCAATCTTGGCGTTGTAAGAAGCGTCCCATAATCTCCCGCGCATTGACATCATCTTCCACCACCAAAATAGTGGGAGAAATTTGCCCTGAGAGATGGGTTTCTAGAACACTCAACAATCGTTTTCGATCGATGGGTTTAGTCAGATAGTCAGCAGCACCTAGACTGTGACCCATGGGACGATCATCTACAATCGACAACAAAATAACGGGTATTTCAGCAACAACCGGCATTTCTTTGAGCTGTCTTAAAACTGACCAGCCATCCATTTGCGGCATCATTACATCTAACGTAATGGCATCGGGTAGCAGTTCGCCCGCTAGGGCAAGCCCCTGCTCGCCACTGGCGGCGCAGACCACGTTATAACCGGCCTCATCAAGAGAACGACGCAAAATCTCACGGGCATCCTCATCATCATCAATCACTAAGATCGTCTGACTGGACGTCTGACTAGTGAACGTGCTGTCCCCATCAGCCGCACTACGTTCAAATGATGGCGTCGGAGCAAAAAACGGTTTGCCCTTCGGATTAGCCACCTGTACCGTTTGCGGAATTATCAATGAAAATGTGGTGCCCTGCCCATGGGCACTTTCGACAGTAATGTCCCCGCCCATCATGTTAATAAACTGTTTGGTAATCGCCAGCCCCAGCCCCGTACCACCATATTTACGTGTGGTAGACGCATCGGCTTGGGTAAAGGCATCAAAAATCTTCTCTATTTGGTCATCCTTCATGCCAATGCCCGTATCACTGACAATAAAACGCAGCCAGTCCCCATCATATATTGAGCTATCAGCCGTGGAGATTTGCTCTACTGTCAGGGTCACATCCCCATCTTCAGTAAACTTACACGCGTTACTTAGTAAGTTAAACAAGCTTTGTCTGAGCTTTGTCTGATCGGCCCTCAGGTCACCAATATCCTGGGGGCAGAAAATTGACAGATGGTTATTATTTTTCTGAGCAACGGGAGTAATCGTACCAGAGATATCCTCAACCATCTCTCTAATGGAGAAGTCCTCCAAAAAGAGCTCCATCCGTCCCGCTTCAATTTTAGACAGGTCTAGAACTGAGTTGATCAACCCGAGCAGGTGTTTGCCCGCACCTTGAATTTTTTGTAAATCGGGAACAAAATCATCCTCACCCAGATCTGTCGCCTCCTCTTCTAGCATTTCACTGTAGCCAATGATGGCATTTAGAGGTGTACGCAGCTCGTGACTCATATTGGCCAAAAACTCACTCTTCGAGCGGTTAGCATCCTCTGCTTTTACCCGCGCCTCTTCCGCCTCTTCCATGGCTCTCATCAGCTTGGTGGTCCGATCCTGAACCCGGCCATCCAGGTCACGATTTAACTCCATTAGCTGTTCTTCAGCCTGCTTTCGCTCCGTTACGTCCTGCAAAAACAGAGATAATCCGTCACGACCAGGGTACCCCCTGACCTGTAGCCACCGTTGGGTGGGTGCATAGTAGGTTTCAAAGCTAACCACCGTTTGCTCAGCCATGGCACGGCGATACTGTTGCTCATAGCGAGCCCCCAAAGATTCCGGAAAAATCTTCCAGAAATCTTGCTCTATAAGTCCTTGAATATTACGCTTCAATACTTCAGCTGCCTGGGCATTCACGTAGGTTACTTTCCAGCCCCGATCAACCGCCACAAACGCATCGGTGATATTTTCCAAGACGCTGGTCGTGCGCTGGCTAGACTGCCGCAGACGCGCAACCAACCCCGAAGCCACAACACCAATCAGCGCCAGTGCGACCAAATAGGCCACGTTTCTATAGATGGCTCCCTGCCTAAACGCCACTCGGCTTGACTCATCATAGGTAGTTTGCAGCTCACGAATATTATTAGTCAGGGGTAAATTGACCACCTGGTCTAACAGGGCATCAGCAAACGGTTTGTTGTCTAATACTGTTTGAGACAGCTGAACCACCTGCGCAACGTCATCTGCGCTAGAAAACTCACCAGCATCAAGTTTTGCCTTAACCGTGTTTAGCTCTTTCTCAATCGTGGCCACCAGCTGCTCATCGGTGGCCATGATGTAGATCAAAACATCGTCTATCAGACGTTCAAGATCAGCATCGCTAGTATTTTTTAGGGTATTAACCAGGCTAGGCAGTTGAACTAACGCATTTTGCAACTCTGCGTTGGTTTCCTGAAATTGATTAACCAGCTCAGTTTTTTCCTCTAGCAACTGAGCGTCACGGCTAATGAGGGTTTCTAAGCGCGTCCGCTCATCTTTTACAACAAATCCGGGGATTTTTTGGGCTAATTCTCCCTGAATAGATAATTCTTCGGCCAAGGCTTCTTCCAGTGGCTCGTCATTTCTCAGAAGCGTGTAGCGTTCCTTCAGCAGTGCCAGCTCAACTTCTGTATCACTTTCAACTTGGCTGGCAATCAAATCCGCATATTGCTGATACTGACTAACATTGACCGGCTTTCCTTTAATCCCCAAAAACCCAAGGAGTAAAAAAGCGGCGGCTACACCTGTCCCTTTAAAGAGAGAGTCTCGATTCACTAGAAATAACCTCCTAGAATTTTTATCTATATAAGGAGAACGGCCATTGGCTAAAATCACAGGCTTCTAACAACATGATGATGTAGATGACAAGGATCAAACTGGTTACACGACCCTGCCAATGGATAACAGGATCGGATTAAAAGTCACACTATAAAAATACGGGGCGATAATTAGAAATCGGCCTAAACATAAGAGTGATGTAGAGCAATCGCCATCAATAAAACTGACATCCGATTTTGCCCTTAACAGATATAGAAGTTATTTACTGAGAGCTACCCAGTAACAGCACTAATGTGCCGATTTAATTTTGCCATCGCTAAATTTCAGCAAGAGCAAAACTTCTTTATAAAGATGCTCTAGAAGTACCATTAGTTCCGGAAGATACACGTCCATAATCAAGAACATTACATGTATTACCCCTATTTAAAGTGATGATATGACCCATAGTTCAGGGTGACTGATAGGTCTGAAGGCTACCCATGTAAGGCTTAGGGAAACTAGCTGACAACAGGCGCACTATCGACTTTAGTAAACACCAATGACCGCACCTCATTAAGTAGGTCTTGGCGATTAAAATCAGCTTTTTGATACACCCGGACCACACCATCTAAACACTGCTGATCCTTAGCCGTTAGGGTTTTAGCCGTTACAACAATGATAGGAATATCTCTCCAAGTAGGGGTCTGGCGTAGAACCTGAACAAACTCAAAGCCATCCATTCCCGGCATCATCAGATCTAAAACAATCAGGTCAGGCACGGTGTTGCTGAGGTAATCTAGGGCCTGCTGCCCATTAGCAGCCAAGATAACGGACCAATCATGGTGTTGCAAAAACCGCCCCATGATTTCCCTAGCATTAACATCATCCTCAACCACCAAAATTTTAGGGCACGTCCGTTCAGGTAGCTGGGTATCCAAAATAGTCAACAGGCGTATATGGTCAACTGGTTTAGGCACATAATCGGCGGCCCCTAGCTGCTGGGCACGGCCAGCCTCTTCGGCCATCGACAGTACGATAATCGGCACCTCGGCAATCGTTGACATCGCCTTTAGATCTTGCAAAATGGCCCATCCATCTTCTTTGGGCAACATCACATCCAAAATGATGGCATCGGGCAATAGTTCTCCGGCGAGCACCAGGGCCTGCTGTCTATCGACTGCAGATGCGACGCTGTAGCCTGCATCTGTCAACCAGCTTTGCACACTCTCACGAATATCTTCATCGTTGCCAATGACTAAGATAGTTTTTTCCGCAGCTCCATTTGATAAGGCTTGAATAGTTGATATTTCTTCTCGATCAATCAAGCGAATGGGGGGAGCAAAAAAGGTTTCATCGGAGGGTCTATCCACATGCACCGTTTGGGGAATAGTCAGGGTAAATGTAGTTCCCTGACCGTAGGTACTGTCCACAAAGACATCCCCGCCCATCATGGCAATAAACTGTTTGGTAATGGCGAGACCTAATCCTGTGCCACCATATTTGCGCGTAGTCGATGTATCCGCTTGGGTAAAGGCCTGAAAAATCTTTCCCATTTGTTCAGCCGTCATACCTATGCCGGTGTCAGTAACCGTAAACTGTAGGCAGTTCTCCTCACCACCTTCGGCGTTAACCATTACACTTGGTTCAACGGCTAAGGTAATCGTGCCATTTTCAGTAAACTTACAGGCATTGCTCAACAAATTAATCAAACTTTGTCGTAGCTTGACATCATCAGCGTATAAAACACCGATGTCATCAGGACACACCATCGATATCTGATTAAAGTTCTTTTGGGCTAAGGGCTGAATCGTGCCCATAATATCGTCCATAATGGACTTCACACAGATTTCCTCCAAAAAGAGCTCCATACGGCCTGCTTCAATTTTGGATAGATCTAGCACCGAGTTAATTAACCCCAGTAGGTGTTTTCCCGCACCTTGAATTTTTTGCAAGTCGGGAACAAAATCGTCTTCACCGATACTGGTGACATCTTCTTCAAGCATTTCGCTATAGCCAATGATGGCATTCAGAGGCGTCCGCAGTTCGTGGCTCATATTAGCCAGAAACTCACTCTTAGAACGGTTGGCATCTTCAGCCTTCACCCTTGCTGTTTCTGCCGCTTCCATGGCATTTGCTAACTGGGCAGTACGATCTTTGACCCGATTATCCAGATCGCGGTTAAGTTCAAGCAGCTGTTCTTCAGCCTGCTTGCGTTCTGTAAAGTCCTGTAAAAAGATAGACAATCCATCTAGACCAGGATAACCACGCACTAGCAGCCAACGTTCTGTGGGTTCATAGTAGGTTTCGAAACTAACCACCTGTTGATTAGTGGCAACGGCCTGATGATACTGTTCAGTAAATCGTTTACCTAGAGACTCAGGTAAAACTTTCCAAAAATCTTCCCCCAACAGTCCCGGAATATCACGCTTGAGAATATCGGCTGCCTGGGCATTTACATAGGTAATCACCCATTTTCGGTCTAGGGCAATAAACGCATCAGTAATGCTTTCTAGTACCTTAACCGTCTTTTGGCTGGTTCGACTCAGCCGATTAATCACCCAAAACGCTACAACACCTGAGCTAGCAAATGACAATACATAGATGAGGGTTCGATAAAATGCGATTCGTTTCTGGGTCGTTTGTTGAATGTCGTCAAACTGGGTTTCGAGGGCTCGAATATTGTTAGTCAGCGGTAGCGCCAGCACCTGATTACTGAGCTGGTCTGCGGCGGGTTTATTGCTTAAGACTAGTTGAACTGATTGGCTTATTTGAAGCTGGGTCTTTGACGCACTTCCCAGCTTTGGCTCTAGACGCCTGAGTTTTGTTTCAATCTCTGTGACAAGTTTTTTATCGCTGGTTACGGCATAAAGAAACAGATCGTTAAGTAGGGCCTCTACCTCTAGACGGATGTTACCGCTTAGGCCACTCAGCACATTGGGTTCCTGGGACAGCGCTGTCCTTAATTCCGCATGATGGATTTCAAGTTGCTCAACGAGCTGTCGCTTTTCAGCCAGCAGTTCTGCATTAAAGTCTAGCTGTTTCTGTAGGCGGCCTTTGTCATTGGCTGATAAGGAGTTAGGGATTTGTTCCATCAGCTGGACCTGCACTTGCTCTGATTCAAGCAAAGCCGTGTTTAAAGATTGTCCATTTTGTGAAATGGTATAGCGAATATTTTGTAACGCTAGCTGAACCGCCGCTTCATTGACCAAATGATCTGAAATTAGGGCGCTGTAGCCGCGATATTGATCAAAATCAACGGCCAAGCTTTTGAGACCTAAAATTGTTAGGACTGAGAGTGTAGCGACAGCAGGTATACCCTTTAAAAAGTGCTTTCGTCTCACCTCAGGCATCTCCAAAAATCCAAAAATATTGTCTGACTGTTAATCAGAACCGTCTTATACCGCCTGAGCCATGGCTCTAGCCCTAGGGTTTAATCCGAAATCAGCGATAGTGACAGATGCACTAATTGCATTGATGACGATCTGTAGCCGCAAACTACTGGGAGGGTATTTCCCCCAGTACCTTAATCAACAACTTTATTGGTAGTTGATCCGAACATTTACGCACTATGGCTACAAAAGTTCGAAAGTCAGGACACCCTGTTAACAACGGATTCATCTGAAGACATTAGAAAAATCTCTAATGTCTTCTCCATACACAGCTCAATAGACTACGTCCGATTAGTTCTGACGATCCTAAGTCTGATTAGGTTGTGTGGTGCTGACTATAAAGCAACACTTTGTCCAACTATGAACTTTTAATGTCTGACGATAACAGTCCACCGTGTTTTTAGATATTTAAGACATCAGGTTATCAGGGGTTGTTCCAGCGGCAGGGCGATGGCTCAGGATATGGCCATCTGCGGTCCATGGATTGAACGCTCAACGGCCTGGGCAATCGGGACTAAGCTAGTTATTAACGCTGCCATCGCGTCTAGGCTGATGGTCTGTCTGGCATCACTCACGGACATCTCGGGTTCTGGATGGCATTCAATCATCAAACCATCAGCCCCGGCTGCGATCGCAGCTCGAGCTAAGGGAGCCACCAGTTCTCGCTTACCCGTGGCATGGCTCGGATCCACAAGGACCGGTAAATGGGTAATTTGCTTAAGCGCAACCACCGCCCCCAGATCGAGCACGTTACGGGTATGGCTATCAAAGCTGCGAATCCCTCGCTCACAAAGAATAATATTGGGATTACCGTGGCTAGCAATGTATTCTGCAGCCATCACAAACTCCTTAACGGTGGCCGCTAAACCACGCTTGAGCAATACAGGCTTATCGATGTCACCCAGGGCCTTGAGCAAATCAAAATTTTGCATATTACGGCTGCCAATCTGTAATACATCCGCATGGGGCAGTAGCGTCTCAATTTGGTGAATGGCCATGACCTCCGTAACCACTGGCAGACCATAGCGTTTCCGCATAGCTGAGAGAATATCCAAACCCACATCGCCTAACCCTTGGAATGCATAGGGCGACGTGCGGGGTTTGTAAATGCCACCGCGCAATCCCTGGATAGGTAGATGGGCTTGGGCAATCGTTTCCATCTGGGCCATGCTCTCAATGGAGCAGGGGCCGCCTACGATAAATAGATTTTTGCCACCGACAGTAACACTGGGGGTAATGGCAATTTCACTCGTGTGATCAGCGTTGGTCTTAGCAACAAGTTTGGCATCCTTCATGGGGTTAGAAAAATAAACAACTAAAAAACAAAAAGCCCGCAGCCTGTGTAGGCTCCGGGCAAGTCAGTACAGCAAAACAAGCACTACCTACCCGGTGGCGGCGTAAAAAAGAAACCTGTAAATTGCCAGCTATAGCGAACGATCATGGTGCTCAGACTGAAGATGAAGATTAGAAACTAGCCACGTCAACCCATAAAACAAAACCGCAGAGCTTGCACTCTGCGGTTCACCGGCGTCCCATGCTAGCGCTGGGGTTCATGGCCGGTGAACCTGGCTAAACCAAAAGTAAAAAAACGTGCGCTGCATAACCTTTGAAGAGTTGAAATGGTTTTCCTCGAATATGTGTAAGGTAGCGCGCCAATTTCAAACCGTCAACTAACGGTTACCCCGTACCCGGCTATATCACAGCAATACATTCAATTTCGACCAGCACATCCTTAGGCAGACGAGCGACTTCAACACAGGCTCTAGCAGGTGCCGTGGCCTCGTCAAAGTAAGTGGCATAGACACCATTCATGGTGCCAAAATCATTCATGTCTTTTAGAAATACGGATGTTTTGACCACATCGGCCAGGGTAGCCCCAGCCGCCGATAAAACAGCACTGAGGTTATCGAGACATTGCTTGGTTTGAACCGCCACATCCCCATCTCCCAATAACGCTCCACTGCTGGGGTCCAGGGCCACCTGCCCTGACGCAAACACCATTTCCCCCGAGGCCACAATGGCCTGGTTGTAAGGCCCGACGGGGGCAGGAGCCTGCTCAGTCTGAACGATGCGACGAACCATGATGTGACCTTAAATAACCAGCCAAAGTATTTTACCGGAAGGGCAACAACATGCAGCAGGATAGGACCCACACCATGGATGTTATTTTTTAGATAGATAGAAAAGATTTGCCCGACACTGCCCTAATTCATGACTGACCTTAATCGTATTACCGAGCTTTATCAGGAATTTCCTGGAAAGTTTCGCAGCGTCATCCTGAGCACCGTCAGCGCCGATGCCAGCCCCCAGGCCAGCTATGCTCCCTTTATAATTGACGACGATAAGAGCATCTATATCTACATCAGTGGTTTGTCCGCCCACACGGCCAACCTCAAGCAAACCGGTCGGGCTAGCGTTCTTTTTATCGAAGATGAGGCCGACACAAAAGAGATCTTTGCCCGTCGCCGTTTAACCTATGAATGCGCCGCCGCTGCCTTGCCCCGTGACACCCCCCAGTGGCAAACGTTAATTGATCGCTTTGAGCAGCAATTTGGTCAGGTTATTGGCCTCATGAAAGGCCTGTCTGACTTTCAGTTGTTTCAATTAAAGCCCCAAGCAGGGCAATTTGTGATCGGCTTTGGAGCCGCATATCGAGTTAATGTCAATGACCTCAATAGTCTAGAACCCAGACGCCAAAGCTAAGCCCCAGTTAGGTCTCAGGATTTGCCAATACCCCGTTGAGAAAAATATCCGCCAGCGTCTCTGCCAGCTCTTTCATATCCTGGGGTGAACTGGCCTCATCGGCTAGGGTCGTTTGGCTAAATCCGGCAACGGTAAACATCCCTAAGAAAATCCTAGCCACCACCCGAGGGTTCATGGGGCGATAGGTGCCTCGGTCCATGGCTGTTTGGAAAAACGCTTCGGCCACGTCGGTCATTTTAGAGATGACTTCGGCTTGCACCCGCTCCCGTAGCTCCGGATGAAACTGCGCTTCCATAAAACACACCCGCAGCATATCGGTATTGGCAGACAGATTGAGCATCCGTTTGCGCATCACTTTACCAATGGCCTTATAGTTAGCCATCTCACTCAGCTCAGTGAGAAGATCGGTGAGTAATTCTACCCACCCTCGAGTGGCCACCTCGATCAAAATAGCTTTTTTGTTTTCAAAGTGCCGAAACAGAGTGCCCTCGGCCACCCCTGCTGCTTGGGCTAGATCTCTAGTAGTGGTTCCACCATAGCCCCGTCGGGCAAATAGCCGCTGAGCCGCCTCAAGAATTTTCTCTTGGGTATCGTCTTGGGACGACGTCAAGGTTTTAGCAAGTTGCATAGGGTAGGGTACGACACGTACGGGTAGGAAACTGGCGTTGCGGATTGTCTCCTACATCAACAACGACAAACAAAGGCCAAATGCCTTTGGGTTATTTTCTATTGTGAGCTGCGCAATAACGCCATTGGTTAACAGAAGCTTACAATCACCCACCGCTGGCCAGTCCTGACCCATATGATGTCAAGACTGACCCCGTGAGCGCGGCTTAGAGCCTATCTGTAGGCTGAGGCTAAAACTGTGGCATCACAGCGGATGTGACTGTCCACCACATGGCAAGCGGTATCGCCTAGGCACACACCCATGCCACGAGCCGTCTTAACCAACGGATCGCTGGGGTTGACCGCTTGGTATTCAGCAATGGCATCGGCAATGGGCACATGGACCACCTGACGGTTTTGCCAGCTCACCATGTGGTCATACTTGCCAGCAGCAATCAGGTCTACAGCCTCCACGCCAAAGGTGGTGGCTAGCACCCGATCTAAGGGCGACGGTGTCCCCCCTCGCTGCACATGCCCCAGGACAGTGACGCGGGTTTCGGCACCGATGGTTTCGGTAATTTGATCAGCCAGGTATTCACCAATGCCCCCTAAACGGCTCTGGCCAAGACGGTTTGTCTGGACAACTTTCTCACCCGCTTCGGTACATACGGCCTCCGCCACAATGATGGTGGCAAAGTTGCGTTTGAGGCCCTTGATGGTTTGGCAAATGTTATCGATGGAGTAGGGGATTTCAGGAATAAGAACGATATCGGCCCCACCTGCGATACCGGCATTGAGGGCAATGTGGCCAGCGTCTCGACCCATTACCTCTAAAATCATCACCCGAGAGTGGCTAGCGGCGGTGAAGTGTAAACGGTCTAAGGCTTCAGTGGCAATGTTTACAGCGGTATCAAACCCGATAGAACGCTCGGTACAGCCAAGATCGTTATCAATGGTTTTGGGAATACCCACGAGGTTAAGGCCCCCCTGTTGGGCAAGGCGACGCAGTATGGCCATACTGCCGTCACCGCCAATGCCAATCATGGCATCTAAACCTAACAGGTGATAGCCGTCGATGATTTCTTGGGAGCGATCGCAAGTGGTTCCATCGGGTAGTGGAAACGCAAACGGGTTACCTTTATTGGTTGTTCCCAGGACGGTACCACCCGCTCGGAGTAAATTGTGGGTGCTCGATATATCAAACTCCACATATTCGGGGGGACGGGCCATTAAACCTTGGGTAGCGCGGGAGATTCCCACTACTTCCCAACCATAACTGTCAGCCCGATGCACCACAGCTCGCAGGGCGGCATTAAGTCCGGCACAGTCTCCGCCACTGGTTAGTAGGCCAATTCGTTTAATGTCCTGATGCTTTCCCATAGTGTCTAAACTCACTGTAAAATCGCGTTTTCAAGACTACAGGGTTTAGTTACGCCTACCTAGGCAAAGCCACCATTCTGAGAAATTATTGATAGGAAGATATACTCTGCAACATTTTTGTGTATACCAGTTACGGTTTTTGTTGGTATATCAAGGGTTTAGCTAAGTCCGGAGATGTTCTAAGTAACAAACAAAATTCCGGGGAGAACCGCTTAGTTTACGTAAACTATCGGGTGTAATTACTGATGACAACCGTCGGTTTTATTGACGGTTGATTTATCTTTACCAGAATTTGTTCCTAGACCATCAACCAACCTTAATAAAGCAATCTCAACAATATTGTTTTGGTAAACGCCTGCGTCCTAACCCACATTTTTGATGGGGGAAGACTATAGTCGGCGTAACGGCAAATTAAACTGAAGCACCGTTAAGTGCGTGTTTATTTGTACGGATATCAGGTCATCTTCCGGTTAGGTCTACTAATCTCTTGTTAAGAACAATAAGGTTAAGGTTTTTTACTACGGAATACGATGGCAAACGCCATTCTAAGGACTGTTATAGGGGCACTGGTAGCGTCCACAGCTGTTATTGGTTCAGCCGCTCAGTCAGCCACTGCCCAGGGATTTACTGGTAGTTTTGCTCCCGAGCAATGGGAGCTGTTTAACAGCAGCCCGGCATTTCCTAATATTGATAATTCACAAATTACTATTAATAATATTCCCCTGGCTCCATTTAACGGCTCGGTGGATTTTACGAATGCACCGGATTCGCTCACGTTGGTGGGTAGCAATCAGTCGGCCATTTTGGAGCAGTTGGGATTTAGCTGTAATTCCCCAGATCTGCCGGTTTCCGTACTATTTTTGTGCGATACCAGCTTTACCACCGTGTTTGTCACCGTGCCCGAGACCAGTATTCTGTCGTTTGACTGGGACTACACCACAGCCGATTCTCTAGGACCTGCCTTTGACCCCTTCGGTTTTGCCCTAGGTAACTTTCCCCCCACTGACCCCAATGCCGATGGCTCATTTACTGAGCTTATCGATCGCAGCGGCTCCTCTCAGCAGTCTGGGACGGCCTCGGTTGAGGTGGCGGCTAACCAGATATTTGGATTCCAAATCGGGACTGCCGATAACCAGGGCGGTCGCGCGACTACCATCATCAGTCAGTTTCAGGTTAGATCTATTGACCCGCCTGACGAGCCCGTCTCGGTACCGGAGCCGACGTCTGCAGTTGCGATCGCAGCCATTACCGGTCTCGGTCTACGCCTCAGTAAAACCGCTCGTTCTGGAAAATAGGCGATAGCCCGCAAAACAGCCTGCGGTGGAGCGCGCTATGTTTCAGCCCCCAGGGTCATGGGCGGTTTGACAATGGCCTCCCCCGTTTCTAGATCAAATAAATGGATGTGCTCAACTCGAATACCGAGGGTCAGGTTGTCCCCCAGCCGAGGCACCTGCTCATCAGTACCATCCAGCCGCACTAACAGTATATTTTCGTTGTTATCAGCGGCGGCAGTCGAGCTATCTAAATCTACGGTGAGATAGGTTTCACTCCCTAAGGCTTCAGTCCGCTGAACGGTAACCGCTAAATGTTTGGGGGCCGGCACAGCCAATCGCAGGTGCTCGGGACGAATGCCCAGGGTCAGGGTTTGGTGGCTATGGGGCGCTAAAATCGATTCCCAATGGCTGGGCAGTGTCAGACGAAAAGCCGGATGGACCAGCGTTAGGGGGGCTTGAATCTGCACCGTGAGAAAGTTCATCGGCGGTGACCCAATAAACGATGCCACAAACCGATTCGCCGGGTATCGATACAGCTCTAGGGGCGCGGCAATCTGCTGAATTACCCCCTGGTGCATCACCGCAATCCGGTCCCCCATGGTCATGGCTTCTACCTGGTCGTGGGTGACATAGATGGTAGTCGTGCCCAACCGTCGCTGTAGCGCCACAATCTGGGCTCGGGTTTCGGTTCGTAGCTTGGCATCTAAATTTGACAGCGGTTCATCCATCAAGAACACCTGGGGATTGCGGGCCATGGCTCGCCCCAGGGCCACCCGCTGCTTTTGCCCCCCCGAAAGCTGTCGGGGCAGCCGCTTTAACAACGGGTTAATCTGCAAAATTTCCGCAATGGTTTTCACCCGCTTAGCAATGGCCTGTTCCCGTTCTGGCCAGTAATGAAACCCTGGCGGTAGCAACCGGGTTAGACCAAACAGCGCCTGCTGCCAGCGGGCAATCGGGGGCAGATCGCCCGCGGTGCGCCGCAGCCCAAAGGCCAGGTTGTCATACACGCTCAGGTGCGGGTATAGGGCATAGCTTTGAAACACCATGGCTACATCTCGCTGTTTGGGGGCGAGGGCATTGACCTGCTGTTCGCCAATGGCAATCGTGCCGCCCGTGATGCTTTCTAAACCGGCAATCAGACGGAGCAGCGTGCTTTTACCACAGCCAGACGGTCCCACGAGCACCATAAACTCGCCGTCTTTCACATCCAGATAAATCCGCTTGAGCACCGTCGATGGTTTGGCATCGGACGACTGGCGCGGAAATGTCTTATAAACGTTGTCTATAACAACCTCGGCCACGTTTGATTCCTAATTTGGTATCGAGACAATGGGGATGCGCTACTCAGCAACGCGATCTACAGATACCAGAATATCGGTAATGGTTTCACCTCGAGCAGGTGTGAGGATGCGATCGCACGGTTGACTCCGTCCCTGCAGCGGCACCCGACCTACCGACAAACGCGCCGCTCGATCGGCGTTCGTTATCACCGTAAAATCAGCCGCGTCTGGGACCTCTAGCAACGTCGCTAGACTATCGCTTGTCTGACTAAACTTAAACGACTGAGACCCTATGCCACCCCGACTACTGCGCTTAATCGTAGCCACCTGCATCCGTTTGGCATAGCCTTTCGTCGACATCAGCAACAGCTTGCTACTGTTCTGAATCGGGACACAGCCCACAACAGATTCCCCCTTAATCACCCGAATTGCTTGGGTACCCTGGGAATTTCGACTGGTGTCCGGTAGCTGATCGCGGTCAATGGCAAACCGCAGTAGCCGCCCCCCCGACGAGGCCAGCATCAGATCTTGCTCCAAATCGGCCACCACAGCATAGGCCAAATGATCCCCCGGTTTGAGTTTAATCGCCACTAACCCACGGGCCGTCATGGTCTCAAACTCCGTCATCGGCAACCGTTTGATTTTTCCTTGGGCCGTCACCAAAATCACCTGCTGAGCCATGACCGACTGGTCCATTAAAATCGGCGCTAGCAACACATCAGGATCGCTGCCAATGGAATCAGGCAGCAGATTAAACAGCGGCTGCCCCTTGGACTGACGCTGGGCAATGGGGATGTCATTCACCGTCAGTCTGTAGGCCTTGCCATCCCGGGAGAACACCAGCAAATTGTGGGTGGTCCAGGCAAATTCCGTTTGAATGGTGATGTCATCCTGCTCCGTCAGCTTGGTTGTCGGCAGAGTTTGCTTACCCTGTCGACGCTGGTAGGTACGGGGGGTAAATCGACGAGCGTAGCCCTTACGGGTAAGCTCCACCACCGTATCCTCCTCCAAAGCCTTAGCCTCAAGGTTGGCCAACCGCGCCTCTTCTTCTGCCCGTTCGCTTGCGGTTTGCAATCGAGTTCGCCGGTCATCACCAAAGGATTTTTTGAGCTTTCTCAGATCTTTCTTAAGGGACTTCAGTCGCTCCTTACGATCCGAGAGCAGCAGCTCCAGGGTTTCCTTAAGAGTAGACAGTTCATCAAACTCATTTAGTAAATTGTCCTGCTCTAGACCTACCAGCCGGCGCAGGGGCATGGCCAATATGGCATCGGCCTGGCGTTCACTCAACTCAAATCGGTCACAAATCTCCACCTTGGCCGTCGAACCATCGGGAGCTGCCCGCAAAATTTCAATCACCTCATCAATACTGTCGAGGGCCGTTAACAGTCCTTCAACAATGTGCAAACGACGATCGGTCTTCTCCAGTTCGTTCGTATACTGACGAACTAACGTTTCTTCACGAAAATCGAGGAAGGACTGCAGCATTTGCCGCAGCGGCATCTGCACTGGTTGCCCCCCGTTAATCGCCAGCATGAGCGCCCCAAAGTTGCTTTGCAACGGCGTCATCTTATATAGGGCAGCCAAAATGCTGTGGGGCTGAAACTCTCGCTTGAGTTCGATCACCACCCGCATGCCCTCGCGATCGCTCTCATCACGAATGTCAATAATGCCGTCGAGCCTACCCTGATTGACTAAATTAGCCACCTTTTCAATCCAGCCGGCCTTATTGACCTGGTAGGGCAGCTCAGTCACCACAATAGCGTTGCGTCGCTGCCGCCCCTTTCCCGGCTGTATTTCTTCAAAGCTGGCAATCCCCCGCACTGGGATGCTACCGCGCCCCGTGCGATAGGCATCTTGGATGCCCTTGGTATCAATAATCTCACCGCCCGTTGGAAAGTCCGGACCGGGGATCAGCTTGAACAAAGCCTCATCGGAGAGGGTGGGCCGGTCAATTAAGGCCACAAGACCATCAATCACTTCGCCCAGGTTGTGGGGGGGGATATTGGTAGCCATTCCCACGGCAATGCCAGAACTACCATTGAGTAGCAAGTTGGGCAATTGGGCCGGGAGCACCGTCGGCTCCTGCTGGGAGCTGTCAAAGTTATCAATAAAATCAACGGTGGCTTCGCTAATCTCCCCCAATAGCGACTCATGGCTGACGGATGCTAGCCGGGTCTCGGTATATCGCATGGCCGCTGGGGGGTCATTATCCACCGACCCAAAGTTACCGTGACCATCCAATAACGGGTAGCGGCTAGAAAAATCCTGCACCATGCGCACCAACGCATCGTAAACGGCCTGGTCGCCGTGGGGGTGATATTTACCCAACACATCCCCCACGACACGGGCACATTTTCGAAAGGGACGATCCGGCGTTAACCCCAGCTCATGCATGGCATAGAGAATCCGCCGATGCACGGGTTTAAGCCCATCGCGCACGTCGGGCAGCGCTCGCCCAACAATTACACTCATGGCATATTCCAGATATGATCGCTGCACCTCTGTATGAAGAGAAGTGATAACAATCTGCTCATCTGAAAATGCATTTAGCTGGTTTGCCATGATTTCGTATCCTTGAAAGCTGCCTTGAGAGCATTAAAGTAAATTTGGCGCCGCTGAGTCTCGGTATGATCTTGTTTACCAAGCATTGGTACATTACAGATCCCACGGATCGATTCATACCCTAAATCAGCCACGGCATAAAGGTTGTTCACGTCCAGAACAGCAAGGTTGCCATCGATAAAACCCTAGGTTTTAACTTGGACGTGGTTTAGCCTTACCAATGCTGTACCTTATACACAAGCGTCATTGATCCGCAATAGTTAAGATTCAAATCGATCAAGAATTCAATAGACTTGCGAATGCCTTCGTCCCCGAGTCATTGTTTCTAGACAAGCTCTACCATTCATTGGCCTAGTTTTCCTAGCCCAATGACCGACACCGGTTATAGTAACGTTGCTGTGTTATCGAAACTGCCTATGAAAACGGTTTTAATCGTGGAAGACGACATGATCAACGCACGCGTTTTCTCCAAGATTTTGACCAAGCGGGGTGGCTTAGGGGTCAAACATACTGAGAACGTAGAAGAAGTCATGCAAATTGCCGAAAGCGGCGAAGTAGATGTGATTTTAATGGATGTTTCCCTTTCCCACAGTATTTATCAGGGGAAACCCGTGGATGGCATCCGCATTACCCAGATGCTAAAAGCCAATAGCGCCACCGCCAAGCTACCAATTATTTTGGTCACCGCCCACGCCATGGATGGCGATCGGGAGAACTTTCTACAACAGAGTGGAGCCGATGGCTACATTTCAAAGCCCATTGTGGATCACCAAAAGTTTGTCGATGACGTTAAGGCAATGATTGGTGAATAGAGTTTGAGCTCGTAAATGGATAATGCCAAATAAGCGATCCCAAACTCTATCGGGTTAATTTTTAGCGTGGCAAATCGTCCCAATCTTTAAGGTAGAGCTAGCGTGAACAACGCTATGTTAATTCAAATGTACTAATTAAAGCTGGCGATAGTACATTTCTTAAAAGAACTAATATCTGAGTATCTGAGACAACAGATTTGTAACCTCGGGCCTATAAGCCAGAGAGAACGTCTTGCAGTCCAGGGGTACCAAACATCGCTTCGGTGGCACTTAATAAGCGATTGCCCCAAAGATTGTCTTCTAAGAAGTCTAGGTCTGCGTAGCGGCTATCGCGCTCCAGGGCAGCCGTGGCTGATTCTATGGCCGCAGGACGATTGATATTGGCAGCATAGCGAGCGGCCGCAATGGCCAGTGTGGGTTCTGGCTCTTCATCGGCCACTTCTAAAGACCGTTCCCACTGCTCAATGGCGGGCTCTAGCTTGCCCATTTCATAGAGCACAAGACCAATATTGTTAATGGCAGGCCAAAACTGTTCGTTGTAGCTCACCGCAGTTTCATACTGGTCAATTGCCTTTTCATAGCGATTGAGCTTGTAGTAAGCGTTACCTAGGTCAAAGTGGGCTCCCGAATTGCCCGGCTCCAGGCTAACGCCCTTTTCTAACGCATTAGCGGCCTGTAGATACTTGGCTTCGCTAAAGTAGGCCGAGCCTAAGCTAAACCAAATAACCGGGTCATCGCTGTTAATGGCTTTAGCATTTTCTAAGGCCGCCACAGCTGCGGCACTGTCGCCAACCTGCAAATGTAAGCTACCCAGCAATGTCAGGATTTGTGGATCCTGGGGGGCCAGCTGGGCCGCCAGCTGAATCCGGGCTAGGGCTTCGTCGTACTGTTGAAACTGGGCCAGCTGGGCTGCCTCTTGGGCCAGGGTGAGTCCGGTGGCCGTCAGCCGCTCTTCGTCTAGGGGCAGCGTGTAGGGTAGCAAGGCCTGGGCATCTACGGCACGGGCCGTCCAGCCACAACCAAATAGGGCAAGTAGCGTAGCGAGGGCGGGACGAGTAAGCCGAGATATGAGCTGATTCATAGGAAATGGGCGGATGGTAAAACTTGGGTAAATCAGGTGCCTGGGCGCACTCAGGACTGTTCCGTAGCCGTTTAGAGTCTGAACTGGGCTATTTTGAGAGCTTTCTTTGATTTATTTCGTTTCTTTTGACTAGCTATCAGTATAGATACACCATTTAAGTGGTTCACGAGCAATTTGATAAATTTATGAAAAGCTCTGTCTAAAGATAGGACATCGTCCCTAGAATCTTGTTTCAAACTCTAGCAAAACTCGATTGCGATCGTCGAAATTGGTCGTACCTCGAATTGTAAACTCGTCCGTCAGTCGATAGCGCAGGTTAAATTCTGTGGGTGTGCTATCGGTCAAGATTTTTACTAGGGATAGGGTGACGTTATTTGTGACATCAAAACCAACTTCGGTGGCGATATCTAGGGTGGAACCACTGTTGTCTTCGCTAGCAAACCGGGAGGCCCCGGTCACGGGAAAGAGACGAAACTCACTGAGATTAAGGGTACTACTGACAAAATCTTGCAAGCGATTGAGTAGGGCCCCCCCAAAGAAATTGATCACCCCCTGGCCTGACTGTAGGGCCGCTATGTAGCTACCGCTCAGCAGGTTAATGATTTCTTGCCTAGAACGTGGTGGAGAACTAGAAAGTTCAATCACCGTGTCACTAATGTCGGAGACAAACAAACTGTCTAGGAGATTACTCGCAGAGCCTTCGTAGTTAGCTCGGATGCGAATGGTTTCTAACCCTGTAGCGCCCTGGAAGGGATCCACCGATGTATCAGCAACCTCAGACGATGCAAATGCTGTCGCTTCCACCACACTACTGCTGCGCTGGGTTTCGGCCACGGAGGTGCGCAGCCGCACGCTAAGGAACGGATCGGCCAGACCCCGTTCTGGAAAAAACCGGGCGATATTATCGCGCCCGGCTAGGCGAAATGTGGTGGTAACAATATTGATGCGACCTGAGCGCAGGCGAATCGTCCCTTCTGGCTCAATGGCTCGAAAGGGTCGCAGCGGCCCTGAGATCCGTAAATCGCCTTCGGCAACAACATTGAGCAGGTTACTCTGCTGGATTTGTAGATTGTCAGCCAGGGTAATTTTAAAGTTTTCAAACCGTGGAATAAACAGAGACACGTCTTGGGCTGGTGCGGGCTCCCCCGTATTACCTTCCCCAAGGAATAGGCTGCCATCGGCCAGTTCTACCACCCCTCCTAGCTGGGGGCCCCCTAAAAACAAACTGCCACCAACAACAACCTGACCGTTTACACCGCCCCGATAGATACCGCGTAACTCTAGATCAATGTCGTCTAGGGTCACGGTAAGTGCCCCTGTGGGATGTAGGGGGGGCGCTAGGGGATCGACAGGGGCCGCGTTGTTTGGAACAGCGGTCGTTTCAGGGGCGTTGGGAGCTGCTTCACCCGCTTCGGAGGATTCGGTCTCCCCTCCCAGGGCGGCTAGCTCAAGATTGGTGCTCACGGGGGGAAAGCCCAGGGGAACCGCGCCCGCCGCCTGTAGCCGACCGTTGCCGTACTGCCCCTCCAGGGATTGAACAATAATTTGGTTGTTTTCAAAAACGATCCGGCCAGCAAAATCAGTCAGGGGGTCTGGCAGCAAGGGCGATCGCAACACCGCTTCTTGCACATCCATCTCTCCGCTGATGGTGGGCTGTCTTAGGGTGCCACCAATGTCGAGGAACACCCGTCCTTGGCCCGACTCCCAAATCACCTGGTTATTGAGGACATTTAGCAGCGCTAGCCCGTCATCTTCGACATCGATGGTTAGGGCGATGCGGTCATCGCTGGGCTGCACCGTCATAAAGTCAAAGGCATAGGGGATATCACCAATCAGTCTTAGGGGTTGAGAATTATCAACTTGGACCAACTCTCCTAGGAGCAACAGCCGGGCCTCTTCATAGAGAAACAGTCCTTCGGCCTGATCGATCGGCTGATCGTTAATGCTGCCGTTAACTAGGACGACATCGCCCCTCACCGTGGGATTACCAATACCGCCACTAAAGTTTGCGATCGCATTTAACCGCCCCTCTAGCCCTAAGGGCAGATTAAAGATATCGCGCACCGCCGCCATCGGCAGCCGTTCAGCCACCAGCTGCAAACTCGAACTATCCTGCTCCACCAAGGATAGATTACCGGCCAGGTTAACAAACGCCAGCTGCGGCATGCCATCAGCATCGGGGGGCAGCGCCGTTTCCAACCGCAGCGGTTGAAGAATAAGATTGCCATTGGCTAGCTGCCCCTGGGCAATCACCCGATCCGCCACAAACTCCGGCCCCCAGGTCCAGGACTGACCCTCCACATCAAACACAATCTCCGGTAGCTCCTGGGGGGTACCGCTAAGGCGCACCTCGGCATCAAAGCGCCCCTGAATATCAGCCAGGGGCGGAATTGGGCTTTCGGCCTCGGCCAGGGCCACCTGATCCTGGATCTCTTGAATCTCCGATAGCCGCCGCAGCTGATCTAGCAGAGTCACCTGGGCATTGCCCGCTGGCTGAACCGCTAAAATCTCTGGAATTTCCTCAGGAGATGGCGGGTTTTCCAGCCATATTGGCGATTGAAATGTCTGGATCAGATCCTCTAGATCGGTAATGGCCAGGGCCGTGAGCACATCGCGAACATTGCCATTTTCCACAGAAACATTAGCGTTGTAGGCCAGGGTATCTAATTGAACATCACCATTAAAGCGATAGACACTAGGGTCGCTCTCGCCGGTTGCACCGATGGCACAGTCAGTAAACCGTGGTTGACCCTCGACCGCAAGCTGCAAAGAACAGGGATCAATAATCAGCTCTCCTCGCTCTACAAACACGCGCCGATCGCGATAGGCAAGTTGCCCCGTTAGCTGTTGAGCATTGAGATAACCCAACCCAGGCTGAGCAATAAAGAAATCCCCCACCAGGGTTTGGCGGTTAAGATCCACCACCCATTCGCCCTGGGAAGACAGGGTGCCCTGTAGCCCTCCCCCCAATCGGTTTACCACTGGCACTCCCAGGGCCTGAAGTGGCAGGTCTTGCAGGGTGGTGCGCAGCAGATCGCCGTCGGTGCGGCCAACGGCCTGGGCCCCCTGCCAGCTAACGTCAAAGTCAAAGTCACGGGTGGTTTGAAAATTGATGGCGATGGTGTCAGGCCGGCCAGTGGCTACCACCGGTCCATTTTGCCCCACCAAACTCACCGCCAGCCCCGCCTGGGGCTGATAGCTGATGGGGCCTAGCAGCACCGGGTCAAAGGCCACTTGATTGACAGCAAACTCCTCTAGCAGGAGGGTCCCGTCCAGTTGGGGATTACTGGGCGTCCCCACTAGCTGACCAGTAAATGAGGCAAAACCACCCACGGGCACGGGGCTGGGCAAGAGTGCCAGGGGATAGCGCTGGGCGTCGAGATCGAGGGTAAACCCACGGATACCCTGGAATTGATTCCCGTCAAATTGGGGAGAGACCACTCCCCGCGCCTGTAGCTGAGCGCTGCTGGCCTGTTCAATCAGCAATTCTTGACCGGTCCAGGCAAAGCGGCTGCTAAGGGGCGCATCAAACCCAGCCAGTTGGGGAGAAAATCCGGCCAGTCCGGCCGAGAAGGTGAGATCACCCTGACCACTGATGTCCGCCAATGTTAAGGCGTCTAAGCGTCCCGCCAGACTCACCGTCCCGCTGGTGTCACCCTGAAGCTGGGAGGCAAACTGAGCCAGCCCCAGGGAATTGAGGGTGGCGGTGGTTTGCCACCCGCCGTTAGCTAGCTCAGCGTTCCCCTGCACAGACCCGTCAGCCAGCTGTAGGCTGTAGTCCCCCATGGCCAAAATGTTGTCTAGGGAGGCCCCCTGCAAAGGTCCGGCTAAGGCCACATCGGCATTGAAATTACCCGGTGGGATTTGGGCAATTCCCAACGCTTGCAGATCAATATTATTGGCAACAATATCGGCTTGCCAGCTATCGCGGCCAACGTCGCCCTGACCAGTCAGGGTACCGGTGCCCACCTGTATCTGGGCCTGGGGAATAGACAAACCGCCATCGGCAAAGATCGCGGTGGCGGTGGCGGGATAAATTTGCCCACCGTAGGCCAGGGTGGGGGCCTGCAAATTGATTTGAGTTTTTAGGGCATCGGGGGGACCAATAATGGTGGCGGTGGCCCCTACGATGCCTAAGGTAACTGGCAGTTGTTCCACATCGTAGAGAGCTGCGATCACATCCCCCGACACATCCGTCGCTGTAATCTCAAAATCCAGCTCCGGCGGGCCACCCGCCGCCAAGTTGGCCAGGTTTAGCACACCGCCGCCCGTCACCTGTCCCCCCAGCTGCGGGGTGGCAGTGACCTGGGTAACGGTCACCACATCCAACACGTTCTCAATGCGATCGCTCTCTAGCACCACATTGGCATTAAGCTCATCGAGCACCACCCGATCAATCGTCACCGGGCCAATGGCAGCCACATCGGCAGAAAATTTAGGCTGTAGAACGGGACCGGTAATGGTCACATTGCTATCAAATACGCCGCTGAGGACAATGGGGGGCTCTACCTCGGCTCGCTCCAACAGCTGGGATAAGTCCACATCGGCCACCTGGGCCACCAGATCGTAGTCACCGTTCCAGTTAATGGTGCCCGTGGCCGTAGCCGCTAAGTCGGCGTAGCTTCCCCGGGTACGGTCGAGGGTAATGGTGGTGCCTTTAAATCGGGCCGTGGCATTAATGTCATCAATGACGTTGCCCCAGGGTCCGGTACTGGGCAATGAGGTCAGCTGCAGTTGACCCTTGTTTACGCTGCCGGCACCATCCACCGTAATGGGCTGATCGGGTAAAAATGAGACGGTCCAGTTACCACTGACGCGACCTGCTGTGGCGGCGATGGGCAAATTTTGCTGCCCCATGGTAGGTAGCAGGAAGGCCATGGCTGCGTCCGTGGCCACCCCGTCAGCCGTCACCCCCAGGGTAATTTCTTGCTGGATGGGCTGGTCGTCATTCCCCGATGCCACGGGTACCACCGCACCGGTTATTTCTAGATCTCCCTCTGAGGGCGCTGTGGTCGTGGCATCAAATTCTATCCGCTGGCTATCGCGACCGGCGACCTGCACGGGTTCAATCGCCACCAACCCATTTAGATCGCTCAGCAGCAGCGGCGTGGGCTCCTCTCCATCCGCGGGCAGTGGCACTAAGGTGATCGCACTATCCACCACCTCAATATCATCCATCCGCACCTTAATCAGCGGTTCTTCAGGAGGTGGTTCAAACGTGGGCACATCGATGCCGAGCCAGCCGTCATCGGGGTGCTGCTCTAAGTAACCGGCGGCCCCAGTCAGCTGTAGGTCGATCTCCAGCTCACGGTCAAACAAAACCTGTAGCGGATTAAAGCCCACTTCCACGGTTTCTGCCGTGACATAGGTGGGGTCCGTTTCCGTCGCACTGAGTTTGGATTGCCCCACACGCAAACCATTCCAGGACAACCCTTCCAGGTCTCCCAGTTCTAACTGACGTTCTAACAAAACCGATAGACGCCGCTCGAGTAGCGGCGTCAGTCCACGGTTAATAAATAGCCAGGCTCCGATAACGGCTACAGTCCCTACAATTAGGGTACCGGCCCCCAACGTAATGGCTGCTGTTTTCCAAAATCGCCGACCTTCAGGAGGTCTATCTGCATTGGGCGAAGTCATGGGGGCATGGAACTACGTGCGCGACTACTCTAACAAACTTCCATCAAAGATTTTTGGAATGCTTAACTAAACTCCCACTGCCACACCGTCGCTCCTAGGATCGCACGCTCCCAGTAAATAATCATCTAAAACCTGAATCATATGGGCATGGCCCATGGCCTCACACCAGTCTGCTTCAATTTGCAGCTGGTGTCCCCGCTGCCGCAGGGCGTTGCGAACCGCAGGCTGAATGCGTCCCTCCAGGGCCAGTCGGGCGGTGGATTCGCCCCAGGTGCGGCCCCAGCGCCAGCGGGGTAAATTTATCGCCGTCTGGATATCCAGCCCCAGGTCTAAAACCCGAGTGAGCAGGGCCACCTGGGTTTGGGGCTGGCCTTCCCCACCCATGGTGCCAAAGACCAGGTGGGGTTGCCCCTGGCGCAGGGCCATGGCAGGAATCAGGGTTTGGAGCGGGCGCTTGTTTGGGGCGATGCCGTTGGCATGGTGCGGGTCGGGAGAAAAGATGGCTCCCCGGTTGTTGAGGGCAAACCCTAAGCTGGGTGGCACAACACAGGCACCATAGTCAAAGTACAGACTCTGGAGCAGTGAAACGGCGTTGCCCTGGCCATCCACAACGGCGGCGTAAATGGTGTCCCCCCCCATGGCGGAGCGGTGGTCGGCCGTGGCCTGCTGCAGATTTAGCCGAGGGCGTAGCTGGTCGGCATAGGGCTTAGCAATCAGCTCCTGGACCGGACTATTGGTAAAGGCGGGGTCACCCACCCAGCGGTCGCGATCGCAAAACGCCAGCTTGGTTGCTTCTACCATCAAATGGTAATAGTCCGCTGGCTCAAGGTTGGCAATGTCATAGGGTTCAATCAGGTTCAGCATCTGCAACACCGATAGCCCTTGGGTATTGGGCGGCAGCTCATAGACGGTGTGCCCTCGATAGGTAGTGGTGATGGGCTCCACCCACTCAGATTGATGCTGGGCAAAATCCTCTAGCCTTAAAGGACTGCCTAGGGGGGCCGCATAGTCCACAATTGCCTGTGCGATCGCACCCCGATAAAAGGCATCTGTGCCATCAGCGGCCAACATCGTTAGCACCCTAGCCAGGGCCGGATTTTTTATCACAGTGCCAACAGGGCTGCCAGCCTTACCGTCAGCCCTGTTGGCAGCGGACTGGGTTGCCAAAAATGTGGCAGCGGCTCCCGGATCTTGAGCCAGCAGGTCCCGGTCTTTGCAGGTCCAACGAAACTGGGATGACGACAGGGGGTAGCCATTTGCCGCCAGTGCGATCGCAGGCCCAAGGAGTAAGGCCCAGGGCAACTGACCAAATCGCTGGTGGGCCTGCCACCAGGCATCCACCGCCCCCGGCACCGTAATCGCCGCCGCGGCTCCCCGCTGAACTATCTGATGTGAGCCATGTCCCAGGGCAGCGGCGGAACGCCCCGAACCATTAAGACCGTGGACGCTACCGGCGGCCCCATCATAAATGAGCCACAGGCCATCGCCCCCCAGACCATTCATGTGGGGGTAGGTGACCGATAGGGCCGCGCATAGGGCGATGGCCGCATCTATAGCGTTGCCACCCTGTTGCAATATTGATTGACCGGCTTTAGATGCCACCGTATGGGGCGACACCACCATGCCAGCGGCTCGATTAGCCGTCACCGGTTTGGATATGGGGTCAGACACCATAGGGAAAACGGGCAGTTAGCCTAGTAGTTGCCCTAACCCAACCGATATCCAAACCCACGCACGGTTTTTAGATACTGAGGTTTGCTGGGGTCTTCCTCTAGCTTTTCTCGGAGCCAGCGAATGTGGACATCCACTGTTTTGTTATCCCCCATAAAGTCGTAACCCCAGACGCGGTCAATAATCTGATCGCGGGACCACACTCTCCGGGGTCGGCCCATAAATAGCTCTAGAATCTTGAACTCTTTTGGCGATAGGTTTAGTTCAACGTCGTTTAAGTAGGCGCGGCACTCGTTGGGATGTAGCGTAATTCCCTCAAACCGTAGTACGGAGCTGTCTTCCGCCGTTGCCTTTGACTGATAGCGACGCAGCAGCGCTCGGCAGCGGGCAATCAGCTCGCGCATACCAAATGGCTTAGACAAATAGTCATCGGCCCCAACTTCCAGACCGACCACCCGATCCATTTCAGTCCCCTTGGCACTGAGGATCAAAATAGGTACATCCAGACCACGGTGCCGTACCAAACGGCAGAGATCTAGACCGTTCATGCCCGGCAGCATCAAATCTAAAATCACCAGGCTAATATCTGGGATGGCCTCTTTGCTGCCATCGGCTGACCCTAAGAGCTTTTCCAACGCCGTTGGTCCATCAGCCGCCACTACGATTTCAAACCCTTCTTCAGCAAGGGCTAGCGCGACCGTTTCTCTAATTAGCTCTTCGTCTTCAACGACTAAGACTCGCCCCAAACCTATACGCAACGAGGACTGGACAGGAGCTAACCCACTAGAAACCATGGCCATATTGTTTGTTGCCTTCATTACCTCTATGGTTGGATTCTATCAGGGATATTGCCATCCAAAACTCTGTTTGAGGGAATCATGTTCAGTAATTTTGACTACGTAATCCCGCCTACAGAGAAGACTTTGGACAACACAAATTTGGACTTTTCACCGTTTGCCTCCATCCAATCAGGCTTACGGCATTAACCAAATTTTTATCTTCTTGAGACGTTTATACGCAATCCTGTCTGCTTAGACAGATATTTGCCACAGCTAGGGTGAGCCGGTTTGTGGATATACCATTACATAGGGCAGATCATAGATCAGGTATGGCAGTCAGGTACGGCAGTTAGGTACAGCTGGACGGTATTCAGCTCTGACCGCTGCCTAGGGCCACTTGCCCAGGGCCCCCTGCCTAGGGCCACTGCTAACT
>ERZ1740059.124-NODE-124-length-41113-cov-6.700594_pt1 | contig 41113 bp, 42 predicted proteins | sample MGYA00581744_ERZ1740059 | MGnify/ENA primary metagenome ERZ1740059 (study PRJEB43018, sample SAMN04849738) | marine metagenome | isolation source: floating plastic debris | place: Pacific Ocean | collected 2008-08-28 | study: EMG produced TPA metagenomics assembly... | reverse complement strand
AGGTCGGTCGCGCCTTGCACGTTGTCGTGGCCGCGGAAGATGTTGGTGCCGCCGCCGGTGGCGCCCATGTTGCCGAGCGCGAGCTGCAGCACGCAGTAGGCGCGCGTGTTGTTGTTGCCGTTGGTGTGCTGGGTGCCGCCCATGCACCAGATCACGGTGCCCGGACGGTTGTTCGCCATGGTCCGCGCGACGCGCTTCATCTGGCTGCCCGGAACGCCGGTGACGCGCTCGACCTCTTCCGGGGTCCACTTCGCGACTTCGGTCTTGATCTGGTCCATGCCCCAGACGCGCTGGCGGATGAACTCCTTATCTTCCCAGCCGTTCTCAAAGACATGCCACAGGATGCCCCAGATCAGAGCGACATCCGTGCCCGGACGGAAGCGAACATACTCGTCCGCGTGCGCGGCGGTTCGCGTAAAGCGCGGGTCGCACACGATCAGCGGGGCGTTGTTTTGCTCTTTCGCCTTCAGCACGTGCAACAGCGAGACCGGGTGCGCCTCGGCCGGGTTGCCGCCGATGATGAAGATCGCCTTCGAGTTGTGGATGTCGTTGTAGGAGTTCGTCATCGCGCCGTAGCCCCAGGTGTTGGCGACGCCTGCGACGGTGGTCGAGTGACAAATGCGGGCCTGGTGGTCGACGTTGTTCGTTCCCCAGTACGCCGCAAACTTACGGAACAGATAGGCCTGCTCGTTGTTGTGCTTCGCGGAGCCGAGCCAGTACACGCTGTCCGGTCCGCTTTCGTCGCGGATCTTGAGCATGCCGTCGCCGATCTCATTGATCGCGTCTTCCCAGCTCATCCGGACGTATCTGCCGTCCACGAGCTTCATCGGGTACTTCAAGCGCCGCTCGCCGTGGGCGTGCTCGCGAACCGCCGCGCCCTTGGCGCAGTGGGCGCCGAGGTTGAACGGGCTGTCCCATCCGGGTTCCTGGCCGACCCAAACGCCGTTCGACACTTCTGCAATGACGGTACAGCCGACCGAGCAGTGCGTGCAGACCGACTTGATGTTCTCAACTGCGCCGGAGACTGCGGTGGCGGCGGAAGCCTGCCGAACCGAACCGCCTGCGACGGCCAAAGCGGTAAGACCGCCGACGGCCAGACCCGACCCGCGCAGGAACGCGCGGCGATCCATTTTCTGATTTGCGGCTTCAGCGATCGCCGACGTGAACTGGGGGCGTCTCGCTACCCCGTTCGTCTTTTTGCGAAGCATGTGCTCCTCCCTTAGCGCGGCCCCTGGGGCGGCTTGCAACCCAGAATTGCGCCGGTTGTTGATGTCGCTTTGAGAGCAGGCTCAGGCGTCAGGGCGTCACGCAACCGTCGACCTTCACGAGTCTGCGTCCCGAGGACCGCGTCCGTGCGGCCAACGGAATAAGCAGGATGGCGAACCGCCGGCCTGCCTAGAAACGTGCGCTGTCGAGGTACTTGCGGACGTGCTCGGTCTTCTGCATTCCGAGCGAGCTCGGCGCTTCGACGGAGGCCTCAGCCTCGCCGCCTGTCGCCGCGGCCGCCGCCGCAGCCGGCGCAGCCGTCACCGCCAGTTTCAGAAAGTCGCGGCGCGACCTTTCTGACCGATCTTCGGTCTTTTTCGGCATTTTTAACTCCCAACTTTATAGCGGTCCGTTTATCGGAGCCGTCTTTCATTTATGTCCGGGCTTCGTCATCGGCCGCCCCGGGAACGGCCTTTTCACTAGGATGGGACCCCCTCCATACGAAACGCTTCTCGCTCGATTTCCATGAACAGTCGGCCGAGCGTGCCGATCGGCGCGTACAGCACCGAATTCTTCGCAGTCTCCAGATCACTGAAGAAGTGATGCGCCCACGGAGCGACATGGCGGTTGAAGAAATCGCGCTGCATCGCCACCGATGCAGGCTCACCAAAACGCCCTCTGATCAGCCCCGCCATGATCTCGAACAAAGTCGCGATGTTGTCCTCGGGCTCATAGACGTTCTGTTCGCGTTCGATCCTCAAGGTCATCATGTCCTGACGCAGCTTCGCGAGCGGCTTCTCGTTGAGAAAACCGGTCATGTAGTAGCTGCCGAACGGCATGAGCTCGCCCCGGCCGACGCCGATGAAGAGATCGTGGAACTCCCGCGACGCCGACTGCGAATCCGCGCGCGCGGCAAGACGTTTCAAGGTTTCGATCGCGGACCCGATCTCGCCCTCGGCGGGATCAAGCGATCCGATATTGTTCAGCAAAAGATCCGACGGCGGATGCGCCAGAAGACCCGACATAAACTCGTAAAAGTCCGCCCGAGCGCTTTCCTCCTCCACGATCCGCGGAGCGCTTTGGGAATGTGGGACTTGCGTCATCGCAGGATCCCCGTCGGGCGCATGTGTCTCCATAAGCGTAAAAAGGACCCGTAAATTATCGTTGCGTCAAGCCACCAATCGCGCTGCATCGCAGCAAAACTCCTTCAAATACAGCCATAAAGTGAGTTTCGATAGAAAACTAATGCCCTGAAATCCCTAGGTGACATCTTTTTTAAATTGAAAAGCCATTCGACGAGCCGGACGCGCCGCTCGACCTACGGACGCATTTTGCGACTCGAACTCCGCTGCGTCGCCGCGCATGTCCACCGACTTGTTCTCGACAGCCGGCCATTCCGTTTCCAAAGCGGTTGACGCGGGCGCGTCTTGATCAGCGGCTCCGTCCTCGGCGAAGCCGACGCCCGGGTTTTCAGAAACCGCGTCGTTGGCCTCTTCCGCGTGAGGGCTCGGCGCGTCCGCCGCAAGATCGTCCTTCTCCTGCGTCTCCTCGCGCTCCGCATAGTCTTCGTCGCGCATGAACCCGCGGCCAACCTGGTAGAGGGTCTGCAGATTCTCCACGACCGTCGCCGCGTCGGTGAAATCCTCGCCGTAGTCGAGGAGCTCGTCGAGATTGGCGAGCGCCGGGTTCGAGATCCAGAGTTTGCGCAGCGCGCGATTGCGCAGACGTGCTGGCACGCCGTCTTTCATGAACGCGGAGAAATCATCCCCGGCCGCCATCCCGTCCGGATCGGGAAGCTCGTATTTCTCAAGCAACTCGGCGTCCGAGAGCTCTTCGTCGGACGGGCCGTCCGCGGCGACCGCCTCGTCCGTCGACGGGGCCAGCTGGGGCTCGGACGCCTCCTCGCGCGCCTCTTCGAGATCACCCGCGCGCGCTGCGGCTTTCCGCGCAGACCAGCGGCCGAGAAAGCCGTCATCTTTCACGCCGGCGCTCAATGGACGCGCCCTTTCGGCTTTAGCGCCTGCGGAGCCCGGTAGACATCGAAATCTTGCCGAACGCGCGCATCGCCGACGCCGTCCTGCACTTTGTCGATGTTCACACGGTCCCGACGGCGCTTCTTGAACTCTTCTTCGACGTGGTGGCGCTCGACGAAGTCACGCACCCAAGCGACAAGCCCCTCGGGCATCGGAACGGCCTCGACGATTTCTTCGCCGCTATCCGCGTAGTCCTGCGCTTCATAAGGCGACGCCGTGACCGAATGCACGAACACGTCCTCTTCGTCATCAGGGTCGTCCGACGGCCGCATGATGATCCAGACGCTCGGCGTCTCCATCGCCAACCCGGTCAGATACGCTTCCGTTTCCGCGCGGTGCAGGACCAAAGGCTGCGTTGTCGCGTGATACTCGACCGAGGCGTCGTCGCGGCGCAGCTCTTTCCACGCGGCGGGTCCCGCGCCAGGAAGAACCGCGGACGCGCGCCAAATCCACTTCGCCCAGCGACTTTTCCCACGCGTTTTCGTCACGACGACGCCCAGGGGCATCTCTGCCGTCTTCTCCATCCCGACGTCCCGCTTCCCTGTTTTCCGTGATCGCAGCCCTTGCCGATATGGACGGTGGACCCCGACGCCTGGAATTGTAAGTTGTTTTACGAAATTAAAAAATCATCTTGTATCGAAACGATCAAGGCGCCCGCCGCCGTGAGGGAACGCGCGGCGAGGACCGACAACGAGAACCGACCTTTCAGGCGGTGTTTAGGGAGGCGAACGGTCCCATGACCGAGACGAACAAAGCAACGTCGAAGCGACGGTTGATGCTGTGCAACTGTGAGGCGACCATGAGCCCGGACGGCGCGGCGTTGGGCGAAGCCGTCCAAGGCGCGCCGGTAACCGTCTGCGAGAACCTGTGCCGCAAAGAGATCGACCTTCTGAAAGCCGCTCTGGCTGACGGCGGCGAAGTGGTCGTCGCCTGTTCGCAGGAAACCGCGGCCTTTGAGGAGGCGGCCGAAGACGTCGCCGACGGCGGATCGGAGCCGGCCCGGATCCATGCGATCGACATCCGCGACCGAGCCGGATGGTCTGACGAGGGCGGGTCCGGAACGCCAAAGCAGATCGCCCTGCTCAAAGAGGCGCTCTTGCCGGCGCCGGCGGCGCCAGCGACGCCGATCGTCTCGGACGGCGTCTGTCTCGTCTACGGGCCCTCGGAAACCGCGATGAGCGCTGCAAGCAGGCTCTCGGAAGTTCTCGGCGTCACCTGCATGATTACCTCGGCCACGGACGAACTGCTCCCGCCGCGTCGAGCGGACTTCCCGATCGTGACCGGGCGCATCACATCGGTTTCGGGAAGCCTGGGCGGATTTGAGGTCGCCGTCGACAGTTTCGCCGAGGCGCTTCCCGGCGGCCGGGGCGGCGTCCGCTTTGACGCGCCACGGGATGGGGGACGCTCGAATTGCGACATCATCCTCGATCTTTCAGGCGACAAAGCTCTGGTCCCCGCGCCGCAAAAGCGCGACGGCTACCTGCGCGCAGACCCGAACGACCCGATCGCCTTGGAAAAAGCCCTCTTCGACGCCGCGCAGCTCGTCGGCGAGTTCGAGAAACCGCTCTACATACGCTTCGAAGAAAGCCTCTGCGCGCATAGCCGAGCCACGCAGCCCGGTTGCGACCGCTGCCTGAACGTCTGTCCGACAGGCGCGATCACGCCGAATGGCGATCATGTCGCGATCGACCCGATGATCTGCGCCGGTTGCGGCGCCTGCGCCGCGGTCTGCCCGACCGGAGCCGCCAGCTACGACGATCCGCCTTTCGCGCATCTCGTGCGCCGGATGACGACGCTCGCACAGAGCTTCCGGGACGCCGGCGGCGGCGCGCCGCGCCTTCTCGTTCACGACGCCGAGCATGGCGGCGAGATGATCTCCCTGGCCGCCCGCTTCGACCGCGGCTTGCCGGCCGACGTGCTGCCCCTGGAGATCGAGGAGACGGCGACCTTCGGCCATGCGGCGATGGTTTCCGCCCTTGCGCTCGGCTTCGCGGCGGTTGACGTGCTGCTTGGTCCGAAGGCCGAGCGCGAGGCTGTCCTGCCGCAGATCGCGCTTGCAAACGCGATGTCCCAGGCCGCCGCTTGCGTTGATCATGCGCTGGTTCGAGCTCTGGAGCCGAGCGAGCCGAGCGAACTGTGTGATGCGCTCTTCAGCGACGCGCCGTCGCCCCTCGACATCCAGCCGGTGCTGCCGCTCGGGGATCAACGCGAAGTCGTTCGTCTGGCGATGACGGCCCTCGCCGGAGACGCGCAGCGCGAAGCGTCGATCGCCCTTGGACATGTCGATTTCCCCAGCCGCGTCCCTTACGGCGCGACGCTTGTCGACACGGACGCCTGCACACTCTGTCTGTCCTGCGTCAGCCTTTGCCCCACAGGCGCGCTCGAAGACAACCCCGACCGGCCCGAGCTGCGCTTCCGGGAAGACGCCTGCATCCAGTGCGGCATCTGCACCCGCGCATGCCCGGAAACCGCGATCACTCTCGAACCGCGGTTCAACCTGGCCGATAGCGCGCGCCAGTCGATCACGCTGCACGCGGAGGAGCCTTTCGCCTGCATCGAATGTGGTAAGGAGTTCGGCGTGAAAGGCACCATCGAACGCATCACGGAAAAGCTCGCGGGCAAGAACTGGATGTACACGAACTCGGACAACGTCCGGCTCATCCAGATGTGCGACGATTGCCGGGTGAACGCCCAGTTCCACGCCGAAAGCTCGCCGTTCCAGATGGGATCGCGGCCCAAGGTTCGCACGACCGAGGACTACCTGCGCGAGCGCGACGGGTCCGAGAAAGACGGCTCTGGCGACGCGTAAAGCGAAACGCGAAACGCTCAACACGAAATGCGCCTAGTTTGCCGTCAACGGGTTCCCCAGGTCCTTCGGCGGGATCCGGGCGACATAAGCCGTGATCTGCTGAACCTCTTCGAGCGTCAGCTCAATCGGCGCGATATGGGGCGGGCGCGCCGGATCGAACGGCGGCGTAATGCCTTCGACCTGGGTAAAGGATGGGTGCGGGTTCAGCGACCAGAATGCATCAAACCGCTCGCGGTGGTCATCGAGCGTGCGCAAGGCTGCAAAAGACGGCGTCGAACCGATGCCGCCGTATTTGTTCTTTTCATTCACCACATGGCAGCGCCCACAGTGTTGCAGAGCGAGCTTCTCACCGGCCGCCTCGGCGTCGTCGTCCATTTGGCCCATCTGCGCCGCTGCGGTCGCGGTCGATCCGCCTGGATCGGTAAAGGCCAAGCCCTCGGCCGGCTTGAAACCCGCAAGCGCGCGCTTGCCCCCGTCCGACACCAACCAGCTGACAAATGTCCTCGCGTTCCGGGAAGCCTCGTCGTCATCGTTTAAAACGACGGCGACAAAGACGGTTTCACCCCGTGACGCCACGGGCGTCTGAGCGCGCCCATCGTAGCGTTCCGCGGCCTCTTGCATTCGCAACAGCGCAATCTCATCGCCGTCGCCGGTTTCGCTGGAAGCCTCAAGGCGGACCCGCGCCTTGAATTTGAACCGCGGCGTCAACCAGGCGATCAATCCGCTTTCGATCAGCTCTGCATCCGCGACGGCTCGCAGGCTCTCGGCGGATTGCGCAAGCCCTGGTCCCGCCGTCGCGAAGACAACGAAGAGCGCCAGACGCGCTGCTTTGACGATCATTGAGCCCTCCCTGGCCGTGTTCGTGCGAGGTTCTTTCGCCCGCCGCCCCAAGCCTAGGCCCAACCGCCCCCCGTCTGACAAGCGCTCTGACGCTGCGCGCTGCGGGTTTTGGCGAGATAAAAGTTGCAGAAATCTACCCGTGCAGGAACTCGCCCCTAAATCTCCGAGGTTGGCAACGGTTCGGTTGTGGATTAGTTCGCCACCAAACCGTCAGCATACGGGCCGCCACTCACGGCTCTAAATTCAAAGGGTTCGAGATGAACGAAGACGCCTTCAACATGTCGATGCGAAAGTTCCTCAAACGCGTGGGCGTCACCTCGCAGCAGGAAATCGAAAAGGCGGTGCGCGCCGCCGCCGACGCCGGGTCGCTCGGCGCTGGGCCCGTCAAGGCGACGGTCACGTTGCAGATCGGTGAAATTGGTCTCGAGCACGTCGTCGAAGGCGATATCGAGCTCAGCGACGAAGGCGCCAGCTGACGATGAGCGCCACAAAAGACGATGTCGTGGCGGCGCTGAAGCAGATTGTCGACCCTGCCAAGGGCGTGGACCTGGTCGCGACCGGCGCGGTCAACGACGTTCAGATCAGCGACGGCAAGGTCCGTGTCGTGATGGAGGCGCCGCCGGAACGCGCGGAATCCATGCGGCCGCTGGCCACCGCTGCGGAAGCCGTGATCACCAAACTCGAAGGCGTTGACAGCGCGAGCGTGCTGATCACCGCCCACTACGAAGCCGGACAGGCGCCAAAACAGCCCGCGTCGCCTTTCGCGCCCAGCGGCCCGGCGCCCAACCTCAAAGGTCCCGGAACCGGCGGCGGCGCGCCGTCTGACCTCAAGCCGCTCCGACCGCCCCCGAAAAAAGAGGGCCCGGTCGAGGGCGTCGACCGGATCATCGCGATCGGTTCCGGGAAAGGCGGCGTCGGGAAATCGACGGTCTCCTCTAATCTCGCGGTCGCGCTGGCGGCGGAAGGGCGGCGGATCGGCCTTCTCGACGCAGACGTTTATGGGCCGTCGCAACCACGCATGCTGGGGGTCACCGGGCGCCCAAGCTCGCCCGACGGTTCGACGATCCTACCGCTGCGCAACCACGGCGTGACGCTGATGTCGATCGGCCTTCTGACGCCGGACGACAAAGCGACGATCTGGCGCGGGCCGATGCTGATGGGCGCGCTCCAGCAGATGCTGCGTCAGGTGCGCTGGGGTCGGCTCGACGCGCTGCTGGTCGACCTGCCGCCCGGCACCGGCGATGTTCAGCTGACGCTCAGCCAGAAAGCCGACGTCACCGGGGCGATCGTCGTCTCGACGCCGCAGGACGTCGCCCTTCTGGACGCCAAGAAGGCGCTAGACATGTTCGACAAGACCAACACGAAAGTGCTCGGAATGATCGAAAACATGTCGACCTTCATCTGCCCCAAATGCGGAGAAGAAACCCAGATCTTCGGCCATGGAGGCGCTCAAGCGGAAGCCGAGCGGCTGGACATTCCGTTCCTTGGGGCGATCCCGCTGGACATTGACGTGCGTCTTGCCGGCGATGGCGGCACGCCGATCGTCGCCGCCAAACCCCAGAGCCCTCAGGCGCAGCGTTTCCGCGAGATTGCGCGTCGGATGATCGACGAAGGTCTCGCCTGATGGAGCGCGATCCAGTCTTCCCGCCTCTGCTGACGAGCGAACCGCTGGCGGCGGACCGGGATCCGATGGCCAAAGCCGTCGCCGCCTGCGCAGCCGGGGTAGACGCCGGCACGATCTTCTGGGCGGACCGCGAGGACGTCGTCTCAGCGGCGATCGCGCTGGCGCCGGAAGCGCCGCTGTCCGACGCGATGGCGATGGTCCCCGTCGCCGCCAACGGCCTCAGCGACGCGCTTGGCGCACTGGCCCCGCCGGAAGTCGCCGTCACGTGGGATTGGCCCGACGGTTTGCGGGTCAACGGCGCGCGGTGCGGCGTCCTCACAGCCGAGTCCGATGCGCGGGAGGCCGCGGCGCCGCCGCATTGGCTGGTCATCGGGCTCACCGTTCAGCTGGCCCCCAGGGTGTGGACCGACGGCGTGGAGCCGGGCCAGACGCCGGATCTGACGGCGCTGTGGGAGGAAGGGTGCATCAACATCACTCAGCGCGACCTGTTGGAAAGCTGGGCGCGGCACACGCTTGTCTGGATCAACCGCTGGCTCGACGACGGGTTCCGCCCGGTGCACGAAAGCTGGATTGGCCGCGTCGAGAATGTCGGTGAAGCCGTGTCGTTCGATTTCGGGGGCGTTCACCGGGAGGGTTTGTTCCTCGGGGTAGACGACGCTGGCGCGATGCTGCTGAAATCGGGCGTGGCGACGCAGGCCATCCCCTTGCAAGGGATGCTGGATCACCCCGCCGCCTGGCCGCCAAGAGTTTGAGGGAAATGACATGAAGCTTGCCCGCACGATCCGTTTCGACGAGTCCGACCTCAACGTGTTTGAGCATCCGGCGGAACCTGATGAGTGGGCGGTGTCCGGCGGTTTTGCGTTTTCGAACTGGTCGCAAGAGATGATCACCGGAAAAGCGCGGCAGGCCTTTGCAAACGGTTGGTTGGGGCTCGACAGCTTCGGGCGGTCGACCTTTGTCGCCGTCGCGCAGATCGAGGACGCAGAGTATGAGGAGGCGACCCGCCAACTCGCGCGGCATTTCGTCGACGCCTATGGCGCGCCGGATATCGAAGCCGCCCTGCCTATCGCGCGCCATGAGCTGACTTTCATGGCGGAACTTTGCGACGATCATGCGCCCAATACGCTGTTGGCGGTCGAGCGCGAACTGACCGACGCCGGCGTGAAGGAGGGGTTCCGCGCGATCGCCCCGGTCGACGCCGAGCTTGAAGCCTTCGCCATCCACGGCGACGCGAACTAGCGCGCCTCGCTCAACAGCACCGGAAACTCTTCGCCTGTCAGCGGGTCGCCGTGCTCCAGCGTGACGTTTGGAAACGGCGGCGATGTCACAATCCCTTCGCGTCGGACAAATGTCGCGCCGTCGCCAACCAGACGCAGCGAGAAAGCGCGGCGACGCGCGCTCGCGCTGGTGTTCGCCGGCGCGCCGTGCAGCGTGCGGTAGTCAAAGGCGAGCGCATCGCCCGGCGAGAGCGCCCAGCCGACGATGTCATAGCTCTCCTTTTCGCCGTCGATGTCCGGCACAGGCTCCAACCCGTCATTGGCGTTGAGCGCCTGACCGTCGAACTTCTGCGGTCGGAAGGACTTGCCCCACGCATGCGAGCCGGCGACGAACTCCAGCGTCCGTTCGCGCGGAACCTCGTCCAGTGGAACCCATAGGCTGACGGTCTTTTCGCTGCTCACGCAGTAATAAGGCGCGTCGTGATGCCAGGGCGTGGGAATGCCGGTCTGGGCTTCCTTCACCAGCACATGCTCGTGGAACAGCTGCACCTTTCGGCTGTCCATGAGCTGCGCTGCGATCTGAGCGGCCGGCGACTTGAAGATGAAGTCGCGGTATTCGGGAATGCGGCTCCAGTTGCAATAGTCGACGAAAAACCGTCCACCCCCATCCGGGTCATCGTAGCTCCGAGCTTTCGGATCCGGGTTTCGCATATCCGCTTCGACGCCTGCGCGCAGCGTATCGACCCAGTCTTTGAAGACGCCGCGAAGCACGGTCACGCCGTCGCGCTGGTAATCCGACACGGTTTGATTATCGAGGGGCGCCGTCATCTGTTCCTCCAATGATCCTGGCGAATGCGACCAGCCTACGAGTGATCCCGCATTCTTGGAAAGAGGCGCATTGACGGAGCAGCGGCGCCCGAACCGACGAAGCACGGGTAGCCAAACCCCAGACCGATGCGGACCCGGTGGCGGAAGCAATACATGCAGTGCTCTTGGGACGCTTCGACCGTCTCAGTTTCCCAGTGAAACGAAAAACTCGACAAAAAACGCATAACAATGCAGTGTCAGACGTAGGAAACGTCGCAAACTGCGGGTTTATGCAAAGATGCAAGACTTCACGCAGGCCTTTGGGGAAGCGTTCTCGCTGGTCGCGGCCGGCGACGCGGAGCTGTTCGGAATCGTCTCCCTGTCCCTGCGAGTGACGCTGACGGCGCTTGTGATCGCCTGCCTGATCGGCCTGCCTCTGGGAGCTGTTCTCGCAGCCACCCGGTTTCCCGGGCGTCGAGGTCTGTCGGTGCTCGCCAGCGCCTTGATGGGCTTGCCCCCGGTTGTGGTCGGTCTGCTGGTTTACATGATGCTTTCCAGCGCCGGGCCTCTGGGACCGCTGCAGCTGCTCTACACGCCGACTGCGATGATCATCGCTCAAGCGGTGTTGGTGACGCCGATCGTCGTCGCACTGACCCAACAGGTGATCGAGACGCTTCATGCTGAATACGACGAACAGTTGCGGATCATGGGGTTGTCGAAGCTTGAGACGCTGTCGACGCTCCTGTGGGAAGCGCGGTTCTCGCTCGTCACAGTCGCCCTCGCCGGCTTCGGCCGCGCCGTCGCGGAAGTCGGCGCCGTGATGATCGTCGGCGGCAACATAGCCCACGCCACACGGGTGATGACCACCGCCATCGCCCTTGAAACATCCAAGGGCGAACTGGCCCTGGCGCTCGCGCTGGGCCTGATCCTGCTCGCCATTTCGCTCGCGGTGAACGCCGCGGCCATGACCCTGCGACGCTCGGCTCACGCCGCCGCCGCCGTCGCGTAAGGAGTTCTGATGCCGTTCGATTTCTCGTTTGTCCGCGCCGACCTGTCCGGCAGAGACTGCCTGCCGATCGAATTGTCCGAAGTGGGCGTCGCCAAAGGCGGGCGCGCACTGATCGACGACCTCAACCTGTCCATCGGGTCTGGGCGACGAACCGTGCTCATGGGCCCGAACGGCGCCGGGAAGAGTTTGACGCTTCGGCTGCTGCAAGGCGCGATCGCGCCGGACAAAGGCGTCGTCACCGCAGGCGGGCGCCCATTGGACGCGTCCAACCGAAAACGAATTGGCCTCGTCTTGCAACGACCGATCCTGCTGCGCCGCTCGGTCCGCGCCAACCTCGATCACGCGCTGCGCGCCCAGCGCGTCGCCGCCTCTGCGCGCCGCGACCAGATCGAAGAGCTGCTGACGCTTGCCGGACTTGAGCACCGGGCCGATGCGCCGGCGAGAGGCCTGTCCGGCGGCGAGCAACAGAGGTTGTCGATTGTGCGCGCGCTTGCGGCGGAACCTGACGTTTTGCTGCTCGACGAACCAACGGCGAGCCTCGACCCGCATGCAACCCAGTCGATTGAACGCCTCATCGATCAGACGACGGAAGCCGGGGTCAAAGTCGTGCTTGTCACCCATGATTGCGGGCAAGCGCGGCGCCTGGCGGACGAGGTTCTTTTCCTCCATCAGGGACGACTGGCCGAGCACACGCCTGCGGCCACGTTCTTTAAAAACCCGGTCTCGGAGCCGGCGCGCGCATATCTCGCCGGACGCCTCGTCCTCTAATCCATTCGGAGCGCCTGGTATGTTCAATCGTCTTCTCGCGATGGCCGCCGCAACCCTTCTGACGGCGTCGCCGACCCTGGCGTCTGAGCCGTTCATTATCGTTCAGTCGACCACGTCCACGGCGAATTCCGGCCTCTACGATCACCTGCTGCCCATGTTCCGCAGCAAGACCGGGATCGAGGTGCGCGTCGTGGCGGTCGGAACCGGGCAGGCGATCAAGAACGCGCAGAATTGCGATGGCGACGTGCTCTTGGTGCATGCGGAATCGGCGGAAGAGACTTTCGTTTCCGAAGGTTACGGAACACTCCGAACCGATCTGATGTACAATGATTTTGTCTTCGTCGGACCCAAGGACGATCCAGCCGGGCTCGCTGAGCTGTCTGGGGTCGAGGCGGCGCTGAACGCGATCGCCCAAGCGCAGGCGCCGTTCGCGTCTCGTGGCGACGACTCCGGCACGCACAAGAAGGAAACGACGTTGTGGCGGTCCGCCGGCGTTGATCCGACTGAGGCCAGCGGCCAGTGGTATCGGGAGACCGGTTCCGGCATGGGCGCGACCCTCAACGTCGCCGTCGGGATGGGCGCCTACACGATGACCGACCGGGCGACATGGATCGCCTTCGGCAACAAGGGCGATCACCGGATTGTTCTCGAAGGCGTGTCTGAGCTTTTCAATCAGTATGGGGTCGTCCCGGTTAACCCGGAGAGATGCCCGAACGTGAAGGGAGCGCCGGCGCAGACCTTCGTGAACTGGCTGATTTCATCGGAAGGCCAAGAGGCGATCGCCGCCTATCGGCGCGAGGGTCAGCAGCTGTTTTTCCCGAACGCCGACTAACCCCCCAGGAAACTGCTGATTTTCTCGGCGACGAGGTCGGGCCCCTCCAGTTGAGGGAGATGGCCGAGACCAGGCAGCCGCTCGAACTCCGCCCCAGGCGGTAAAAGCGCATGCAGCGCCTCCCCCCTAGCCAGCGGTATCCAGGGATCGTCTTCTCCCCACAGCACCTTGACGGCGCTGCGCACGCGCCCAAAAAGCGGCTCGACCTCTGCGGTGTAGCGCTCGTCGGCCTGGGCGAACTGCCGGTAGAAACTCTCGGCGCCGTCATCGGTGAGCCACGGCGCAACCAATCGGCTCATATCCGACGCGTCGATCTCGCGGATCAACGCGCCGCCGATATACGCCTCGACGATCGCGCGATGGATATGCGGCGGCAACCCTTGGAAGGCATCGACATGCCGACCAACGTGATCGAAGAAGTCAGAGCCCCAGGGGCGCATCGCCACGACATTCATCAGGACATACCGCTGGAATTCGCAGCCATGGAGAAGATGAGCCCGCAACGTCGCGGCGCCGCCGAAGTCGTGCGCGACGACCATTGGCGAAGCGAGGCGCCAATGATCCAGCATCTCCGCGAAAATCTGGCCCTGGACGTCTAGAGACGTTCGCTGATCGGCGCGCTTGTCCGACGCGCCATAGCCGGGCATGTCGTACCAGTAGAGGCGGAACCTGGAGGCCAGCTTGGGGATGAGGCGGCTCCAGGAGTAGGACGACCAAGGCCATCCGTGCGCCAGCACGAGGTCGGGCCCGTCTCCGCAGGCGCCTGCCGCTACACGGCCTGCGCTCGTCGCAACCTCCTGATCAAGCTTCCAGCCCTGTTCGACCATCTCAGATCCCGTTCCGTGTCGCCTGAGCGCGGCGTCACACCCCGTTCCAAACGACGCGGCCGCATCCGCTGACATCATACCCCCCAAGCTCGCTCGCCCGTTCGACGAACTCGGAGGTCCGGATATGATCGAGCAATCTTTGGAACGGCGGCTCAAAATACGCGCGACGCTCGATCAGCAGATCGAAACGCTCTTGCGCGACCGGCGCGAAACCGAGCCCGAACGCCTGCGCCATCGCCTGCAGCCCAAGCGCCGCGTCAGCTTTTCCCGACGCGACGAGCTGCGCCGCCTCGGCCTCCGTGCGCGCCGGAGCTTCCGTGAAACTCAGCGCGCCACGCTCCAACCCGGCCTCTTCCAAAAGTCGCTCGAGAAGGAGCCGCGAACCCGCTTTGGGCTGACGCTCGACGACGCGCAAACCTTTCAGGTCCAAAACGCTCGTCGGCGCCGGCGCCAGATCCGAGCGGAAAATCAGACCTTGTTGTCGCCGGGCCCACTCGATCAGGACGAATGCGTCTTCCTCGATCCGGGCGGAGATCCCAGCGATGTTGCCTCGCTCTTCCGGCAGGTGCAGCCCACAGCCCGCGGCCTCGCCGGCGGCGATCCGCTCCAGTCCGTCCAGGCTCCCGTCAAAGAGCGAGGCCAACCCTGACCCTGAAGCGCGCAGAGCCTCCTCCAAGAGCGGGTCATGGCTGCCCACAACGATGTTTGGCCGACGCGGCGAAGCGACCGACGCCGAAGCGGCCTCGACCCGAGGGTCAGAGCCGGCGGCGAGCCAAGCCTCGATCTCCGCCCGGGGAAACAACAGGCGCCCAGTCACGCGGCGAAATGGGATGTCCCCAGCGGCGGCGAGGTCATAGACCTTGCGCTCCTTGACGCGCAACAGCGCCGCAACTTCTTTGGTCGTTAGAAAAACCGGCGCATCGGCCACGCGACGCACTCCCCTCAGCGTTTATCGGAACCGCGCGGAGGCGCGGGCGGAATCGGCAGGTCCGGCGAACTCTTAATCTCTTCCATCGCCAGAGCCGAACTGACATTGAAGATGCTGACTTCGGAAATCAGGTCCCGATAGAACGCGTCATAGGCTTTTGCGTCCGGCACGCGCACTTTGAGAATGTAGTCGATCTCTCCGGCCATTCGATACGCCTCGACGACTTCTGGGCGCTTCGAGACGGCGTTGAGGAACCGCTCGAGCCACCCTGCGTCGTGCTCCGGCGTCTGGATCGTGACGAAGAAGGGCGCGGTCAGGCCGAGGGCCGCGGGATCAAGAGGGGTCGTCTGGCGCTTGATCACGCCCGCCTCCCGCATCTTGCGAATGCGATTCCAAACGGGCGTCTTCGAAGCGCCGACAAGCCGCGCGATGTCGTCGAGCGATCGACTTGAGTCAGCTTGAAGCTCCGCAAGGATTTTCCGATCAAGATCATCGAGGACGGCGCTCATTTTCCACCTCTCTATAGTCGAGGAACATTTCGCTATATCTGCGTAGATAAGCAGAACCACATTCTTATTACCACCGGCATCTATCCTGATTTCGGAATAATCGCCTAAGTTCTCAGAGGGCCGCAAATCTTGCTGCGGCGCGAAACGAGGGTATGGGCATGCGGCATTTTCCGGTCTTCATGGACCTGCGCGGACGACGCGTGATCATCTCGGGTGCCGGCGAAACCGATGTCGAGAAGCTGCGTTTGCTTCTTAAAACCGAAGCCACGATCGCCGTTTACGGCGTTGATCCGGTTCAACAAGTTCGACAATGGGCTGAGGAGCGGCGCATCGCCCTGTTCAACCGCCCGATCGAGGAAGGCGACGCGATTTGCGCGGCCATGCTGTATGGCGCGAATGATGCGCCGCGAGAAGACGCCCGGGCCGTTGCGATCGGCCGCCGCGCCGGTGCGATTACGAACATTGTCGACAACCTCGAAGACAGCCAGTTCATCACCCCAGCGATCGTCGATCGCGATCCGGTGACCGTCGCGATCGGAACCGAAGGCGCAGCCCCTGTCCTCGCCCGCAAGATCAAAGCCGACCTCGAAGAACGGCTGCCAAGCAGCCTCGGGTTGCTCGCCCGCATTGGGCAGGCGTTTCGCCCGAACGCCGAAGCGTTGCCGATGGGACGCGCCCGTCGCCGCTTTTGGTCCCGGTTCTACTTCGAGAAAGGCCCGCGCGCGCTGGCGGACAACGGACAAGACGCCGCTCAACGGGTCTTGGAGGATCTCTTGACAGAGGAGAAAGCGCCTCGACAGGAACGGGGTCACGTGAGCTTTGTCGGCGAGGGTCCAGGCGACCCAGAGCTTCTGACGTTGAAGGCGCGCCGGGTGCTGCACGAGGCCGACGTCGTCATCCACGACCGCCTCGCCTCGCCCGAAGTGCTGGAACTCGCACGGCGCGAGGCCAAGCTGCGCGAAGTCGGCAAAACGGGCTTCGGTCCATCCTGGAAACAGGCCGACATCGACGCGCTGATCATCGCTGAAGCCCAGGCCGGACATCACGTCGTTCGGCTCAAGTCCGGCGACCCGAGCGTGTTTGGGCGGCTCGACGAGGAGATCTCGGCCCTCGACGCCACGGATATCCCCTGGGAGGTGGTTCCCGGCATCACCGCCGCCTCGGCGGCGGCGGCGGACCTCGGCGCCTCATTGACCCGCCGTGGACGCAATGCGGAGCTGCGGGTGATCACAGGTCACGACGCCAGCGGCTTCGCCGAACACGACTGGCGCGATCTCGCAAAACCCGGCGCAGTCGCGGCGATCTACATGGGTCTGCGCGCGTCAACCTTCATCCGCGGTCGTCTGTTGATGCACGGCGCCGATCCAGACACCCCGGTCACGGCCGTCGAAAACGCCTCGCGCGCGGATCGACGCATTGTTGCGACTTGTCTGGCGGACCTCCCAGAAGCGTTGGCGGGGGCCGGCCTTCAGGGTCCCGCCGTTCTGATGTTCGGGCTTGCGCCGCACGCCGCGCGTCAAACGGCCGAACACCTGAAAATCAATCCTGAAACTCACGCGCTTCAAGCCGCAGGAGGTTCGCTATGAGCAAACCGCAAATCGTAACCGCCAACAATCTGATGGACGGCGACGTCGTCTATCTGACGGAGGACGGGGAGTGGTCGCGTCGATTGAGCGAAGCCACCATCGCCCTGACGGACCAACAAGCCAAGGCGCTGCTTGCCGAAGCGCAGGCGCAACCTCATCGCCTTGTTGGACCTTATCTCACCGCCGTCGAAATCGGCGACGACGGGCGCCCTCGGCCCGCGCATTTCCGGGAGGCGTTCCGCGCCACCGGCCCCTCAAATCGCTTCCACGGCAAACAGGCGGAGCTCTGAAATGTACGCCTACACTGACTTCGACCAGGCGTTCGTGCGCGAACGCGTCGACGCGTTCCGCGACCAGGTCGCGCGACGGATCAACGGATCTCTGACCGAGGACGAATTCAAGCCGCACCGGCTGATGAACGGACTGTACCTGCAGTTGCACGCCTACATGCTGCGGGTCGCTATCCCGTATGGCACGCTTGACGGCCGGCAGATGCGGCAGCTGGCCATGATCGCGGACCGTTGGGACAAAGGCTACGGTCACTTCACCACACGCCAGAACATTCAGTTCAACTGGCCGAAACTCGCCGATACGCCGGCGATGCTGGACGCCCTCGCCGATGTCGAGATGCACGCGATCCAGACCTCTGGGAACTGTATTCGGAATGTGACCTCAGACCACTTCGCCGGGGCGGCGGCAGACGAGATCGAGGACCCGAGGCCGACCGCCGAGCTCATTCGTCAGTGGTCGACGGATCATCCGGAGTTCCTGTACCTGCCGCGCAAATTCAAGATCGCAGTCACCGGGTCGCCGAACGACCGCGCCGCCGCCAAAGCCCATGACATCGGCCTCCGCATGGTGCGCGACGACATTGGCGCGCCAGGATACGAGGTGCTGGTCGGCGGCGGCCTCGGTCGCACGCCGATGATCGCGAGAGTCGTGCGTGCGTTCCTGCCGAAGGCGGATCTGCTGCCCTATCTCGAGGCGATCCTGCACGTCTACAATCTCGAAGGTCGCCGGGACAACAAGTACAAGGCGCGGATCAAGATCCTCGCCCATGAAACCGGCATCGACGAACTGCGCACCCGTATTGAAGCCGCGTTTGAGCGCATTCGAGGCGACTTCACAGCGCCGGATCCGGCGACGGTCGCGCGAATTCAGGGATCGTTCGCGGCGCCCGACTTCGCCACCGACCGCGAGATCCCAACGATCGCCGACCCGGCGTTGCGCTCTTGGGTCGACACCAATGTCGCGGATCACCGTCGAGCCGACCACGCCATGGTCACGGTGTCGCTGAAGCCGATCGGCGGCACGCCCGGAGACGCGACCTCGGATCAGATGCGCGCCCTCGCCGAGATCGCCGAGACCTACGCCTATGACGAACTGCGGATCAGCCACGAGCAAAACGTCGTGCTTCCCCATGTTCATCGCGCCGACCTTCCAGCTGTCTACGCAGCGCTGCGCGAAGCGGGCCTGCACACGGCCAATGTGGGCTTGGTGTCCGACATCATCGCCTGCCCCGGCATGGATTACTGCGCCCTGGCCACCGCGCGTTCGATCCCGATCGCACAAGAGATCTCGACGGCATTCGAGGACATCAGACGCCAGCGCGACATCGGAGAGCTGAAGATCAAGATCTCCGGGTGTATCAACGCCTGTGGGCATCACCATGTCGGACATATCGGCATTCTCGGCCTCGACCGAGCGGGCGTCGAAACCTATCAGATCACGCTTGGCGGCGACGCGACAGAGACCGCCGCCATCGGCGAACGCACCGGGCGCGGCTTCTCCTATGAGGAGATCGTTCCGGCGGTCGAGCGGCTGGTGGACGCCTATCTGGAGGTGCGCGAGGACGAAACCGAGACCTTCCTCGAAACCTATCGCCGCGTCGGCATGACGCCATTCAAGGACGCGCTTTACGGATCCGAAGAGGAGGTCGGCCGTGCGGCCTGACGGAAACCTCGCGCCGGACTGCTCGCGTCTGAACGCGCTTTACGCCGAGCGCTCTGCCGAGAGCATCTTGGCCGATGCGTCGAACGGCGTCTTTGGCGCGAAGGCGGCGCTCGTCTCGTCCTTCGGCGCGGAGTCGGCCGTGCTGCTGCACATGCTCTCCCGCGTCTCCGTCGAGACGCCGGTGCTGTTCGTCGATACGGAGATGCTGTTCGCCGAGACCCTCGAGTACCAGCTTGAGCTTGCAGAAAGGTTCGGCCTGCGAAACGTCATCCGGGTTCGGCCCGAGGCGCAGGAAACCGCTTGGGAAGACCCGATCGGCGATCTCAACACTTATGATACGGACGCCTGCTGCAACCTGCGGAAAGTCCGTCCGCTGGCGCGCGCGCTCCGCGGCTATGACGTCTCGATCACCGGGCGCAAACGCCACCAGTCCTCCACGCGCGAAGACTTGTCCCTGTTCGAAAGCGAAAACGGTCGGATCAAGATCAACCCGCTCGCCGCCTGGCGCCGCGAGGACGTCTTGAACTGGATGGACGCGCACGCGCTGCCAAGGCACCCCCTGACCAAGAGAGGCTTTCCCTCGATCGGCTGCACGCCCTGCACGACCAAGGTGCGACCCGGCGAGGACCCAAGGTCCGGACGCTGGCGGGGCCAGGACAAGACGGAATGCGGCATTCACTTCATCGGCGGCCGGCTCGTGACTGGCCGGGCCGATCCAAAACCACTCCAGCAAGGATAGGCGCATGAGCGTGATCGTAACCGATACGGGCTTCGGCCCGGACGTTTTCGTCGAAAATGGCGGACAGTTCGTCTCCGCGTCAGATCTTGCGCTGACATCGGCGACGCGTCTCGGCGTCGACCTCTTTAACGACGCCGATCCCGGCGCCTTGGTCGACCATTTCGAGCGGATCGCCTTGATCCGAATTCCCTTCCCGAGCTTCGCCGACGGCCGCGGCTTCTCTCTCGCCCGGCAGCTGCGCAGCCTGGGCTATACAGGCCGGCTGCGCGCCTCAGGGCATCTGATTTCTGATCAGTACAAGCACGCGCGCAAAGTCGGTTTTGACGAGGTCGAAATCGACTTCGATCTGGCGACGCGACAACCGGAGCCGCAGTGGCTACGCGCCGCGGCGCCCGGATATCTCGAAAAGTTCAGGTCTTCTCGCAAAGCCGCCTGACGCCTCATTCCAAGGAAGACGCCCATGAGCATGAACACGCCTCTGGCGACAGCCCCGGAGCTTGTCGCCGCCTCTCCGTCTGCGCCGGATGCGCAGACCGTGGTTTCGGTGCGGCATTGGACGGACCGTCTTTTCTCCTTTCGTGTGACCCGACCGCAATCGCTGCGTTTTCGCTCCGGCGAATTCGTGATGATCGGGCTGCCAAAGCCAGACGGTCGCCCCTTGTTGCGCGCCTACTCGATCGCGTCGCCAGCGTGGGACGACGAACTGGAGTTCTACTCGATCAAAGTCGAAGACGGTCCGCTGACCTCGCGGCTGAGACGGATTGAGCCAGGCGACCATGTGATCGTCCGCCCAAAACCCACGGGCACGCTGGTGCTCGACGCGCTGCTTCCGGGAGAACGGCTCTGGCTGTTCTCCACAGGCACCGGCGTTGCGCCATTCGCTTCGATCTTGCGCGATCCAGACACATATGAGCGCTACAATGAAGTGATCCTGACCCATACGTGCCGCGACGCGGCCGAACTGGAATACGGCAAGCAACTGCTCGCCGCCCTGCCCGCGGATCCGCTTGTCGGCGAGGACGCCGCCGCGAAACTGCGCTATCTGCCGACGACGACCCGCGAACCGACCGAAGCCATAGGGCGGATCACCGACTGGATCGCGTCCGGTCGGTTGACAGACCGCTTTGGTTTGCCCCCGCTTTCGCCTGAGCGCGATCGCGCGATGATCTGTGGCTCGATGGGGCTCAACACCGACGTCGCCGCGCTGCTGGAGGCTGCGGGGCTGCAAAGCGGCGCGAACAACAAACCCGGTCATTACGTGCTGGAGAAGGCGTTCGTCAGCTAGCCAACACCGCGCTTGGAACGAAAACCTCGCCGCGGGCCAGGCAACGGGCCGTGCGGGTCACGCTGGCGGACCAGGCCACGAGCGCGCCGGCGTCCAAGGCGTAATCGACGGCGAGGTCGATGACGCCGGACGGATGCTCGATGGCGATCCGCGCGGGCGCCGCCGGCGCGTCCAGCAAACCATCCGCGACCGAGCCTGGCGTCAACGCGCAGGCCGCCAAGCATTGGCCGCCTGTGACGGCCATCGATGGATGACACTTCCAGGGCATGAAGTACCGCCCCGAAAACGACCCGCCTTTTCTCGCCGGGGCGACGACGGCGAATTTCGGCGTGACCGAACGTGAGACGTCGCCCATCCGCATCCGGCGGCCCGCCTCTCGCCGAATTGGTTCGATGCGGGCCAAAAGCTCGACGTCGGCGTCGAGTTCCTGCGCGGTCTCATACCCCGTTAAACCGAGATCTTCAGCCCGCGCCACGACGACCGGCATCGCGACGTCCATGCACGTCACTTGAACGCCGTCGATCACGTCGCGAAGAGACCCCGTCGGCAAGAGAGCGCCGGTCGCGGCCCCCATAACCCTCTTGTAGGTCAAGCGAACCGGGGCGGCGACGCCCGGGACGCCGTCTATCTCGACGTCCCCGTCATAATTCACGGCGCCGTTGGAAGTCTCCACGAGAGCGTCCACAAAGGCGCCGGTGTTCGCTGCGCGAATGCGAACGGTCGTCTCGTCGCCGGTGACAGCGATCATCCCCATCTCGATCGCAGCCGGACCAACTCCGACAAGTATGTTGCCGCAGGTGGGTTTGAAATCGACTAGACCATTCTCCGAATCGACCTGAGCGAAGAAGAAATCGATGTCCGCGTCTGGGTGGTCCGAGGCGGAGAGCATAGCGACCTTGGTCGTGACAGGGCTGCCGCCTCCGACGCCATCGATGTTCAGGGGATGGTTCGCCCCCATCACCGCGATCAACGCTTTTGACAGCTGTTCGCGATCCTCCGGCAAGTCCGACCGGCAAAAGTAAGGCCCCCGAGATGTGCCCCCGCGCATCAACAGGAACGGGATCGCCGCCTGTCTCACGCCGCACCCTCCAGTTTCTCTTCTTCTTCTCCGCGTCCGACTTAGCACGGGGAAAACACCCGAAGATAGCGGCCAACCGCCCGAGCGCGCCAGCGTCGGTCAGACGGCTGCATCTGCTCAAACGGCGCCGGTTCCCAAGCCCGGTCGCGGGCGGATCAGATGTTTCGCCATTCGCCGAGCGCTTTGGAGCAAACGGGCGACGTCGTGCTGGATCAGAATGAAAGCCGGCGTCAGCAGCAACACCAGGAACATCCCAAAACCCAGCCCGTAACACAGAGTGATGACCGTCGGCTTGAGGAACAGCGCTTGGCGGCTCGTCTCAAAGAGCAGCGGAGCCAACCCGCCCACCGTCGTCAACGTGGTCAGCATCACCGCCCGCAACCGATCGGCGGTTCCATCGATGACCGCTTCGAAGACCGGCCGCCTCTTCGTCTTCTCGTCGATCGTGGTGATCAAAACGATCGAGTCGTTGATGATGATCCCCGCCATTCCGAGCAGACCGACGACCGAGAACATCGACAGAGGCACGCCGTGCCAATGATGCCCGTAGATCGCGCCGACCAAACCAAACGGGATCACAAACATGATGGCGAACGGACGGGTCCATGACGCGAAGATCCAAGACAACGTCAGGAAGATCCCCACCAGGCACAGCGCAAAACCGACCTGTGCGTCGGCGAGGAACCGGCGCTCTTGCTCCTTCAGTCCGCCCAGCGTCGCGTCTACGCTGTAAGCCCCGGCGATCATCGGCAGAATGCGGTCGCGCAAGGCCAGGTCGACCGCCTCGCGCGCAGCCGCGTCGTCGACAACCTCGCCAGTCACCTCGACAATGCGTCTGCCGTCCAGGCGTTTGATCGAGGCGAACCCTTGCCGTGACGCGACGTCGACGATATCCGACAACGCTATGGTGGCTGCGGCGCTCCCTGCGTCGACGGCCGAAACGCCCGGCAGCGGGACGAAGGTCCGTTCGAGGAAGCCTTCGTTCAAGAACGCCTCGTCCAAGCCGACTTCGATCTCGATTTCCCGCCCGTCCACCGCGAATTCAGCTGCAGTCACCCCTGCGAGCCGCGCCCGCAGCTCCGCCCCCAGCGCTTCGGTCGAGAACCCGAGCGCTTCGCCTCTGGGCGTCAGGGTCAGGACGTATTCCGGTTTGTCGTACGGGAGCGAGTCCTCCAGCGAACTCACCCCGGCCAGCTGCGACAGCTCCTCCTTCAGCGCTTCAGAGGCTTCCTTGAGAACGCGGGTTGGGGCGCCTGAAAGCTCGACGCTGATCGCATCGCCGCCAGGGCCGGTGCGCTCGCCTCGGAACTTCAGCTCCTCAAGCAGCGGCGGCCGCTGGATCTCAGCACGCCAGTCCTGCAAAAAGTCCTGCTGGGAATAGGGTCTCAGATCCGGATCGATCAGTTCGACCGTGAACGCGCCCAGTTGGTCGGGATCGCGAGATTCGGCCGAAGCGAGGCCGCGCCCAGACCCAGAGCCCAGTCGTGCGAGATGATCGACAACGGGCGCCGCGCCATGCTCCGCCGCGTACCGCTCGTCGACGACGTCAAGCGCCCGGCGCATCTCCTCCAGCATCGCGAATGTGTCTTCCCGCCCAGCGCCGGCGGCCATCGCAAGGTTCGCCCGAACCGTCGCGCGTTCCGGCGCATTGAAGAAGAACCACTTCACCGATCCGTCGACGAACAGTGAGGTCGACAGCAACAACAGCGCGATAGCGCCGGAGACAACCGCATACCGCGCCTTCAGCGCCCACCGCAGCATCGGCTTGAAGACATCCTCGCGCATCTGTTCAAACCCGCGATTGAAAACACGGCTGGGCTGATCCCACCACGCCTCCCGCGCCTGTGCGGCCAGCGCGTGGCGCATATGGGCGGGCAGCACCAGGAAGCACTCGATGAGGCTGGCGATCAGCACGACGCAAACGGTCATCGGGATCTCGGCGATCAACTCTCCGAACGCGCCGCCGATCACCATCATCGCACCGAACGCGATCAGCGTCGTCACCATCGCGCTGAAAACCGGGGAGGACATCCGCACCGCGGCATTCGTGGCCGCGTCGCTCGGACTTTGCCCATCCCGCGCCAATCGGTCCGCGTGTTCGCCCACGACGATCGCGTCGTCGACCACAATCCCCAGAGTGATGATCAGCGCAAACAGCGAGACCATGTTCAGCGAGAACCCCGTCCAGTACATGATCGCGATCGTCGCCAACACGGCGGCGGGAATGCCGGCGGCCACCCACAACGCGGTGCGGGCGCTCAGGAACAAGAACAACAACACGACCACGATCGCGAGGCCGGTCAATCCATTGCGGTAGAGGATATCGAGCCGTTCAGCGATGTTGTCCGCGCGTGAGATGATCGGGCGGATCTCCACGCCCTGCGGCAAGGTCGGCGAGAGTTCGGCGATCGCGTCCTCGACCGCGTCCTGGATGCTGAGCGCGTCGCCCTCTGCGCTGCGCTCCACCTGCATTTCGATGGCCGGTTGGCCGTCGTGGAAAAGCTCGACGCCGTCTCGTGCGCCGTCGTCGCGAAGAGCGGCGATGTCGCGCAGCAGGAGCTTGCCGCCGTCAGGCAGGGTTCGCACGACGATCGTGTCGAGGGCGGCCACATCCGTCCGTTTGACGCCGGCGCGAATGCGCGCCCCGCCCTCCGCCAACGCGCCGGCGGGTCTGGCTTCGACCTCGGCGGCGATCGCCTGCGAGATCTCCGACATGCTGAGCCCATAGCGCTCCAGCGCAGCCGGATGCGGTTCGACCCGCAGCACCGACCGCACCTCTTCGGGGATGCTGACGCGCGTCACGCCGCGCGCAAACAACGCCTCCCGCAGCTCTTCGGCGTAGTCATCCAGCAGTTCGGGCGTCGTTGGCCCTGTGATCAAGACATTGGTGACCCGATCGCGAAAGACATTGCGCCGTATCGTTTCGTCTTCTGCGTCCTCGGGCAGTCCGATCGCAGCGTCGAAGGCGGCCTCGATCTCGTCGATGGCTTGGCCCATGTCATGGTCCGGCTCAAACTCGACGACGATGGAGCCCAGACCCTCTCGAGCGTTGGTTCGCGTCGATTCGACGCCTTCGAGTTCGCGGAAGTTGGGCTCAAGCGGTTCGATGATCGCTTCATCGATGTCTTCGGGCCCGGCGTCGTCCCACGGTACCCGGATCGTCACGCTCTCGATGACGACGTTTGGAAAGAACTGCGATCGGATCTGCGTCGCCGCCGCCAATCCGGCGACGACCATCAGCGCCATCAGCAGGTTCGCCGCCGTCGGGTGGTCGACAAAATATCGGAAGAATGACCGCATCACGCCAGCCTATTGCGCCGAACCGGCGCGATCGCCTTCGGCCAGCTGCGGCTTTCGACCGGTCGACCCCGCCCCCCCCTCCTGCGGAGTTCGCACCTTGACGCCCTCGCCAAGCCCCGGGCTGCGTTTCAACACGAACTGCTCTCCCGCCGTGATCCCGCGCACGATCACCCGCTCGCCCTGACGACGAACGATCTCCACCGCGACTTCAATCAAGCGGTTGTTCGGGCCGACCACCAGAACCCGATCGTCAGAGCTCACGGCGGTCGCTGGAACAACTGCGACCTGCTCAATCTCTGGCTCCCGTATTCTGATCGAGACGAAATCGCCGGGACGCAACACCGTTTCGACGCCTTGACGCAGTCGCGCATAGATCCTGCGGCCGCCTTGCGCGGCGTCGGCGCTCGCGGAAATGCGATCAAGCACCGCCGGGACGCGCACGGTTCGAGAACCCAGCTCCAGCGCGACGTCGGCTTCAAGGCGGGTCAGGCGGCCTTCCGCGTCAAGCAGTTTGGCGAAATCGGCATCCGAGACGCGGAACGTCGCCTCCATCCGTCGAGGGTCGATCAGCAGTCCAAGTTCTTCATTCACCGACACCAAACGGCCGAGCGTCGCATCGACGTCCTGCAGTATCCCGGAGTAAGGGGCGGCGAACTCCGTGTCCGAAAGATTTCGCGCCGCTTCGGACAACGCGATTTCAGCCCGCGTCAGTTGCTGTTCGGCTTGAGCGCTGCGACGCGTGGCGGACGCCCGCGCCTGATCGCGCGAGATCACCGCCCTCTCCGCGTCCGCCAACGACAGTTTGGCGTTCTCCAACTCCTCCGCCGTCGTAAAACCGCGCGCTTCGAGACCTCTACGACGTTCAAGCGCAGCGGCGCGCAACCGACGCTGTTCGACAGCGGCGCGGTACTCGTCCTCGGCGAGCGTCGCGGCGAGACGCGCTTCATTCAGCTCCGCCTGCGCCTCGGCCAAGGCGGCGACCGCGTCCGCCTCTCGATCCGTCGCATCCGCCGGGTCGATCAAGAAGAGCTGCTCCCCCTCCGTCACCAACTCGCCCGAGCGAAAGCGGTCCGAAATTCCGACCAGACGCCCGGCCGCCGCGGCGCGCAGCGCCAGGGACCGTCCGGAGGCGATTTCGCCATAGGCGACGATCTCGGGGGCGACCGTCGCCATTTCGACCGCGCCGGTGTCAACTACAAACACGCGTTCGGACGGACCGGTGGACCCGCCGTCGCTCCGATCCGTCGCGCAGGATAAACCCGGCAGCGCGGCGAGACCGGGGACGCAGCCGAGATAAGGCGCGCCGCCGATAAGCAGCAAAACCAGGCTGACCAGAAAAATCGAGGCGCCGCCGAGTGCTCTTGATAAAAACCGCATTCCTACCCGTTCCAGATCGCTTCTACCGATCTCTGCGCTGACGCTGCAAAGTCCCGCTCTGAGCGCGTGTGCAATAACTAGCGCAGATCAGCCGTCCGGCATCGCACACCATGTCGCGCCGGGACACGGCGCGAATGAGGCCGTGAGTGTCACATCTCGTAACGCAGCGTTGCGGAGTTTCCGTCGGTCGCGGATGTCTTCAGACCCGGACGATGGCCCGTTCGTAGAGGCGCCAGGTCGCGTGCCCGAGGATCGGCAGCACAACGAACAAGCCCAGGAACGCCGGCGCCATCGCCGCCAACATCGCCAAGGTCACGCAGGCGCCCCAGGCGAGCATCACCATCGGGCTTCGCCGCACAGCCGTGACGCTGGTGACGATCGCGGTGATGATGTCGTAGTCGCGATCGACCAGCAACGGCATGCTGATCACGGTCACGCTGAAGAGCCCCAACGACAGCATCGCGCCAATCACAGTGCCGACGGCGAGAAAGGTCAAACCGTTCTCTGTCGTCAGCACCGCTGTCATAAACCCGTCGAAGCTTGAGAACGACGCAAAGCCGAGAAAAAGGGCCAAAAGCAACCGCACCTGATAGGCCCACATCCAGAAGATGAAGAGCGTCACAAAGCCCATCCAGGCGAGCTGCCTATCCTTTTGTCGAAGAACAACGGTGAGCACCTCGGACCAGTTCAACGGCTCGCCCGTCGTCAGGCGACGGCTCACCTCGTAAAGCCCAACCGCCGCAAAAGGCCCCAAAAGCGGAAAAGCGATGGCGAGCGGCAGGATCGCCCAAGGCGTGTCCCATACGGCGACGCAGGCCAGGAGCGCCCAGCCGCCCACTGCGAACACCCCTCCGAAGAACAAACCAAAAAGCGGCGCCGCCAGAAAGTCGCCGACGCCTTGCCGCAAGGCGCCGGAGATATCGCTCCACCCGACAGAGCGCACACCCGGCGCATCGGGAAAACCTACGGGGGGGCTCGCTTCGTGCACGCTTGGCGCATGAGGGGTCTGGTCGATCACGGCGCTCTCCTGACGCATGGGCGATCGTCGCCTGGGCCGAAGCGGGCGACGTGGTCTGCGTCCTCACCTTCGCCGCTTCAGGCGCATGACACTTTGACACAGGTCAGACATGCGAGACGTCGACGCCGGACGCCCGGCGCCGGCTTTGGATCGAAAAGCCACAAATTCACACTGTGTTCAGCCTATCTGTTGACAGGAGACCGCACCGAGACTCAAGATCTAGTAGTTGGTCCGAATTGCACTCAATTTGCAGCGTGACCGACCAAGGCGGCGCGCCGGGCGAACAGCGACCCTGGCGCAATCGCCCAAAAAAACTGGAGGAGTGACGATGCAGACGCCCAAGATACGCATCCGTGACGCGAGCCTGATGTTTCTGGCGGGATTGCTCGCCCTTGCGAGCGCTTTCGCAAGCGCCGAACTGGCTCACCAGATCGCTGGCGATCAGCACCAACGAACGGCGATGACGGCGCTGGCGTTAACGGACTAGCCGGTCGGCCGCCGCCCCCTTCCGGACTTTGCGATCATTCGCGATCATTCGCAATCATTCGCGATCACACGTGCTCATTCGCGACGAAGCACATAATCGACGAAGAAGCTCGCCCAGCGGTTCTCCGTGAAAGCGGTCTTCAACGCTTCCGGGTCGTATTGCGTCGTCGCCCAATCAATGAACGGCAGCGTGCGTCCTGCCTCTTCCGCGGCTTTCGCGTCTCTCTCATAAGTTTCGAGGAAATGGTCCAAGATGCCGGTCTTGCCCTGACGGATATGGCCAAAGCGAAGCGCCAATTGATCTTTGGCCTCCTCGATTGTCCGACCTTCGTGCAACAGCAGATAGAGCGCGCTCATCAGCCCGGCCCGGTCTGCGCCGGACTTACAGTGAAACAAGACCGGGTACTCGATCCGGTTTAACAGGTCTCTCACCGCCAAAAGGGTCTGTGGGTCGGGCGCCGCGCGGGATCGCAAGACGATTTCTTCGAACTTTATCCCCGCTTCTTCACAGGCTTCCCGTTCGAGAGGATACGACCCGAACTCACGTCCGCCTCGCAGGTTGATGACGGTGCGGATCCCGTCGTTCGCCATGCGTCGAATGTGATGCGGGGCGGGTTGCGCCGCGCGCCAGGCCTGTTCGCCGACGCGATGCCGATTGAGGTACAGATATCGAAAGAACCCATGATCGACAAAGAACATGCTCGCCCAGGCGCGCACGCGCGCTGCAAGGCTCTTTGGCGGATTAGCGTAACGCTGCTGAAGCCGCTCCCGCCGACGGGCTCGGGATTCTCGGGTGGATAGCTTCACGTGACTAAATTCAACTGGCGGCGTCGCGGCTGGACATCTCTTCGCGAGAGTTAAAGGACAGACTGGTCCATAAATCAAAAGATCAAGGGGACGCAGCCGCCGCCGGACCGCCTCTTAGCCTTCGAGAGATGCGAAGAATCGACACTCGGCGCCGCCCGGCCAGGCTAAAACAAGCAATGACTTCCCTGTCAGGGGGAACAAACTTAAATCATAATAGGAAGAGAGATCGCTCACGCAGCCGGTTGGGGTTGCTCCCAACAAGCGCGATGAAGCGACGCATTGGAGAGGAAACCGGGAGGTCGAATGACCCTCGCGCACTGGCTAGCGCGGACCGCCGACGCGCATCCGAGTCTCCCAGCAGTCGCGCTGGGCGGCAGGGTCGCATTCAACTACCGCAACCTATCAGACCGCGCCGGGCGCCTGGCCGGATGGATGCGACAGCAGAACCTCTCGGCATCCGCGCGAGTGGCGATTGTCGCCGAGAACATCCCTGAATACGTCGAGATCATGTTCGCCGCGTGGTGGGCGGGCTATACGCTGGCGCCGATCAACGCGAAGCTCCACGGCGCAGAAGTCGGGTGGATCCTCGAAGACTGCGACGCAGAGATCTGTTTCGTCAGCGCGAGCAAGCACGCTTCCGTCGCCGCGCATGCGCCCAGCTGCGTGAAACACCTTATCGAGATCGGCCGAGGCCCATACGTGTCCGCGCTGGTTTCTGATGGGATATCGCCGGTCAGCGTGACGCGGGACGCGACCGCTTGGTTGTTCTACACCTCGGGCACGACCGGCCATCCCAAGGGCGCGATGTTGAGCCACCGCTCGCTTATGGCGATGGCGCTTTGCTATCTGGCGGAAGTCGACCCGACGACGCCTCAGGACGCGCTGATCCACGCCGCGCCGATGAGCCATGGATCCGGCATGTATCTCCTGCCCGCGATCGCCCGCGGCGGCGTGAACGTCATTCCCGAGTCTGCGGGTTTTGACTCGGCCGAAGTCTTCGAAATGGCCGCGAGTTGGCGGCGGGCTTCGATGTTCGTCGCCCCGACAATGCTGAAGAGGCTCACGTTGTCGGGCGCCGACTGCGACCCAAGCGCGTTCCGAACGATCGTCTATGGCGGCGGACCCATGTATGTCGCCGACGCCGTCTCGGCCCTCGAGCGGTTCGGGCCGCGCCTCGCTCAGATCTACGGCCAGGGCGAGTTCCCGATGAGCATCACCCGACTGAGCAAGCACGACATCGCCAGTCGCACCCGGGAAAGCTGGGCGCGCCGACTGGCCTCGGTCGGGCGCGCGTTTCTGGTGACGCGGCTGAAGATCGCGGACGAGACCGGCGCGTCTTTGCCGCCCGGCGAGATCGGCGAGATCTGCGTGGATGGCCCCTTGACGATGAGGGGGTACTGGAACGCGCCAGACGCCACCGAAGCCGCGCTTCAAGACGGTTGGTTGCGCACCGGAGATCTCGGCTCACTCGACGATGAAGGCTATCTCACGCTTCGCGACCGGTCGAAGGACGTCCTGATCTCAGGCGGGTCGAACGTCTATCCGCGCGAAGTCGAAGAGGTTCTGCTCACGCATCCCGGCGTTCGCGAAGCTGCGGTGATCGGTCGCCCGGACCCGGAATGGGGCGAACTCGTGGTCGCCTACATCGTCGGCGACGTCGATCGCGAGGAACTCGACCAAGTCTGTCTGGACCGGATCGCCCGCTTCAAGCGGCCGCGCGAGTATGTCTTTGTCGATGGTTTGCCGAAGAACAATTACGGCAAGGTTCCCAAAAAGACGTTGCGTGATTGGGATCAGGAGCGGGAGCGCCGAGACCCCTGAGGCCGCGATCCCTTAGGCCGCGATCCCTTAGGCCGCGATCCCTTAGGCGGAGACCCCAGAGGCCTAATCCCCTGGGGCCGAGACGGCTCTATCGCCGCTTCATCTATTCGACATCCCCCGCTTCTCGGACAATGTCGTCGAGCAGGGCCTGGATCTCCCGTCGCGCATCCTCTTGGGGGGTCTGTGCATCCACCAGCGTCCGATAGCCGACATATGAGGCCTCCGGTTCGCCCGGCAGATCATAGACGAAGACGCCCCAGGGGCAGAGCGCCACGTTCGCCGGATCGGCCTCCATCATCTTTCGCGACAGGACCGCCGAGCAAAACACGAAGATCTGCGCATCGCCGAAGATCGCCTTGTCCGACCCCACATCAGCTCCGGTGCGAGCCAACATGTTTCCGATGAACGATTGATAATCGATGACCAGGCCGCGATCGACGATCGCGCTTTCCAGCGCGAAGGCGGTGTCCTCGAAACTGCTCTCGGATTTGTAGACGACCTTGCCGTCGTCGGCGCGCGCGGCGGCGTCTGCGAGACCGACCACGAGCGCGGCGGCCAAGATCAGATGCGTGATGGTTCTGAGAACTGGCATGAAGTGTCTCCCTATCTTCGGCGCTTGTCTCAACGCCTCCGCCCCTGACGCTAGCGCCACGGGCTCTGAGAGAACATGACATAGATTAAGCCCTAGAACGCCCCGACAAGGTTGGCGCTGATCAGCCACGCGGCGAACACGACCTCGATCCCGAAGTAGATCCACATCTTCGGCGACCCGGCGGCGTCGAGCACGATCGACACCCCCCTGCCGAGCGCAGCCCCGGCGTAGTGCACGCCCATCATCACCCAGGCGGCGGGATGCGAAACCACCAGCGCGACAGCGGCCAGAAGAACAAACGCGCCGCCGCTCGCGCCTCGGATCTCGCTCAGGCCGTCGTTCGCCCCATCCGTTCGCAACGACAGCGCCCCCAACGCATAGCGGGGCGCGACAAGACAGATGCCGCCAAACGCGATGCTTAAAACGGCGAGGATGATGTTCACGATTTCCATAGGAGGGCTCCGGTAAAGACCCAGATATACGCAGCGGGCAGAGATTTGGTTTGCGCTGCTTCTCTGCGACGGCGCGCGTTAAATCTCCGACGCGACGGCGGATAGGGTTGGCAAACCCGCATCGGCGCCCCATGTTTCGCCGAGCATTAACAACGGAAAGGAGGTGATCCAGTGTCTAGTGAGTTTTCGGTGCTTGCCTTTGGGCCTGTGTCTGTCACGCGGACGGTGGAGCAGCCTCTGCCGCTCGCCTGACCTGCAAGGGCGCATGCCCGGTCCGAAAGGTCGGCATAATCTCACGGGGGCCGCTCGCAAGAGCGGCCCTTTTGAGTCTCTGATGCTCAGTTCGGCAGATCCGTCTCTGAGATGCTCTCGTCGCGCGCCCGGATCGCCTGGTTCAGGCGCGCGACAGCGGAATGATAGAGTTCGCGCGCCTCATCCGGTGTTTCGGCGATGCACTGAGCGCCGAATTTTCCAAAATGCGTCACCGCCCCAATCAGATGAAGGACGAGCCCCTTCGCTGTCGACGGATCGAACAGCACGCCGATGTCGCCGGCGATCTTCAGCAATTCCCCTGGGGTGATGCCGCGATAGAGCGCCTCTTGCAGGTTGTCCGTCTCATAATAGCAGCGACGGCCCAACGCAGGGGTCTGAAAACTCGCGGTTTCCCGATCGTAGCGCCCGCCGGTCAGCTGTTCGAGCATCACGTATGGATGCGTCGTGCCGCCCTTGCGTAGGTTGATCTCAATCGCGTAATGCCGCCACGGGTCGTCTCGATCGCGCACCGAGATAAAGTCGACGCCAAAGCGCCCCAGTACGCCACGCTGCGCAAGCACGCCTGCGACCTTCATTGCCTGGTCTTGAATGTCCTTTCGGTAGGCGGGGTCCGCCGGAAACTCGGAGCCCAGAAAAACCTGGCCCGATCTGCCGCCCAGGATCTGATCATGGGTTGATATCGGATCAACGGCGCCCAGAGGATCCACGCGAAGTTGCGCCGAAGGCGAGCGCTTGATCCGCCCCTCGACGAAGACCTCGACGATCCCGCCCATCTCCTCCAACTGCGAACGGAAGCTCTCCCAATCGCGTTCGCTGGCTTCGCACGCCAGATCAGGAAGGCGATCTCTCACCCACCGGGCGAGGCCTGAACGATCCGACGGCGCGCCTGCGAAACTGAAAAGGGCGTTTCCTTCGCCGGAGAAACCCTCATTGAGCTTCACGACCGCTTTGCGAAGCCCCGGCGACCTGGCTTTCAGATCCGCCAGAGCTTCGACAAGGTCGTCCTCTCCGTTCAGATCCTCGGCACCATCAGGAAAAACCACGCCTGCTTCTCGAAAGGCGCGGCGAGACCCGCTTTTCGATCCGTAGCCCAGAAGATCAGGGTCGCATCCATAGATCGGCACGCCGAGGCGCACCGCCAGCCGGCGCTCCAGATCGGTCACGTTGAAGCACGTCATATGCGCCCGGGTTCGGTCGCCCAACGCCGTTTCGATCCGTTCGATCATCTCGGGGCGCTCCAGGATCTTCTCCGTCAGCGATCTTGGCGAGACGTCCGCGCAATCGAGCATGGTGAGCCTGTCGCGCGCGCCGGAGGGCTCCGCCCCCAGCCCCAACTGCAGGAAGTACTCGACGATATCGTCGGAGATCGGCGCGCTCGATACATAGATCACACGCGTGCGCGGCAGCTTCAAAAGCAACAGCAGGCATAGCAACCGCTCTTCGTAATGAATGGCGGCGGTCACGGTCGACAGGACCTTCTGGTCGACCGACAGGCTCGATACGACGAGAACGGTCCGCTCCTGCGAAGGGTCCGCAAAGATCCGGACGAACTGATCCTTGAACGATCGTTGCAACCGCCGAAACGTCTCGCGCTCCGCGGCAAGGTCATCCAGCGGATTTCGCGCCACGGTGCTCAGTGGACCATCCCCGGTTGCTATCGGCTGAGTTCACTCTAGCCGCCGGGCGCGCGTCGCATGCAAGAGAAACCTGTCCAACCAGCCCCGAGCCGTCAGCGGGTCACAGCAGTCCCAATTGGCGAAAACTGGCATCGAGCTCTTTCCCGATCACGACGTGATCGTGGATCTTCACGCCCACCGCCCGCAACGCCGCCGCAATCTGGCGGGTCATATCAATATCCGCCTGAGACGGCGTCGGATCGCCGCTCGGATGATTGTGCACCAAGATCAGAGCGGACGCATGAAGCTCCAAGGCGCGTTTGGCGACCTCGCGTGGATAAACCGGGACGTGATCTACGGTCCCGCGTTGTTGCTCCTCGTCAGCGATCAGCACGTTCTTCTTGTCCAGAAAGAGGATGCGAAACTGCTCGGTCGGCAAATGCGCCATCGACGCCTTGCAATACGCCATCAGCGACGCCCAACTCGACAGCGCAGGCTTCTTGAGAACCCTGGTCTGCGTCAGACGATGCGCCGCGGCCTCCACAATCTTGAGTTCGAGAATAGCCGCATCGCCCAACCCGTCGATTTCGCGCAACCTTTCAGGTTCCGCAGATAGCGCGCCGTTGAAGTCGCCGAACCGATCAATCAGGCGCTTGGCGAGCGGTTTGACGTCGCGCCGAGGGATCGCGCGAAACAAAACCAGCTCCAACAACTCATAATCTGCAACGGCTTTTGTCCCGGCGGACATGAACCGCAACCGCAGTCGCTCGCGATGACCGTGACGATGATCCGACGGCTTCGCCGGCTCTTTCTCGCCGCCCGCGCCCAAAGGATCTTCACTCATAACGGTCTCAACGATCCCAAGTGGGGTGGAAGCGGCCGGCGGGCGACAGCGTGAATATCTCAACGCCATCCTCGGTCACGCCGACCGAGTGTTCGAACTGAGCCGAGAGCGACTTGTCTCGCGTCACCGCAGTCCAGCCATCGTCGAGGATCTTCGTTTCCGGTCGGCCGAGATTGACCATAGGTTCAATCGTGAAGAACATCCCTGGGCGCATCTCGGGACCAGTTCCCGAACGTCCGTAGTGCACGACAGACGGACTGTCGTGGAAAACGCGGCCCAAGCCATGCCCGCAAAAGTCCCGCACGACCGAACACCGTTCGCCTTCGACGTAAGACTGAATCGCGTGGCCGATATCTCCGAAGCGCGCCCCAGGTCGAACAACGGATATGCCGCGCATCAGCGCCTCGTGCGTGATGTCGATCAAGCGCGACGCCGGCCCCTTGGGCTTGCCGGCGACGTACATCCGGCTGGTGTCGCCGAACCAACCGTCCAGGATCACCGTCACGTCAATGTTGAGAACATCGCCGGTCAACAATCTGTCGTCGTCGCGCCGCTTCTCCAAGTCCCGCGAAATCGTCTCGGATTTCGTTTTCGGAACCGGATTGCCTGGAATGCCGTGGCAGACGACGTGATTGATCGAGATACACGACGACTTGGTGTAGCCGCGATAACCGAGCGTCGCCGGCGTGGCTCCCGCCTCGATGATCTTTTCGTGGATGATCTCGTCCAGCTCGCCTGTCTTCACGCCCGGCGCGACATGCGGGGCGATCTCATCAAGGATCCGCGCGGCCAACGCCCCGGCCGCCCGCATGCCGGCGAAATCTTCCGGCGCGTGCAATTTGATGCCATCAGGCGTGCGATCGACGTCTTTACGCAAGTTGGGCTCCATTATCCACGCGCCGCGACGTCGCCGCGCACGCGCTGCGGACTGAGAGTGTTTTGGGTCATGTGCCCGCGCGGATCAAGGCGCAGGCCATACTTAGTGAGACTTCTTGCCTATCGCCAATCATCCGAAGGCGGCGAGAGAAACCACACAAACAAGACCAGAACGACGATGCCCAGACCAAGCGTCGGGTAGTCATGCGCGAGCGCGGCGCCCAAGATCCCGCCGCCGAGATAAGCGACCTCTTGCCACCGTATCCTCGGCTTTCGCGGCCCGTCCGGCATTCTTCGCATCCCCCCTTGCGCGGCTGTCGACAGCCGCGTCCGTCGATCACATTTCGATCGGCATCGGTTGATCCAGAATGATCTCGGCGTCAGGCGACGTCGGCGCTACGAACCGGCAAGCGTAAGCGATCGCCTCGACGCCGCGCCCGCGCGCCCGCTCAAACGCCTCCGCATAGCGCGGGTCGACGTCCGCTGCGAGGCGAAACCGAGCGCAATCGTCTCGTTGGATCAGGTACAGCATCACGGCGCGGCATCCCTGCCCAACCATGTCGCCAAGCTCTTCAAGATGCTTCGCGCCGCGCGCGGTCACCGCGTCGGGAAACTCCGCCCAGTCCTCATCGCGGCGCATATGGACGTTCTTCACCTCGACATAGGCGTCGGGCAGTCCGTCCTGGGTCAGCAGAAAATCGACGCGGCTGTTCTGGCCGTACTTCACCTCGCGCCGCACACCGCTATAGGCGGCCAGCTCTGGGATTGACTGCGTCCGCAGCGCCTCTTCGACGATCCGGTTCGGATGAGCCGTCGACACCCCGCTCCACCGTCCATCTGGCAGCTCGGCCAGCTCCCACGTGTACTTGAGCTTGCGCTTGGGATCGTCGTTTTTCGACAGCCATATCGCCAGACCGGGCTCTTTCAGACCCCACATCGACCCAGGGTTGGCGACATGCGCGGTGATCTCCTCGCCGCTCTCCAGACGCGCATCGGCGAGGAACCGCTTGTAGCGGCGGATGAGGGTGGCCCGGACGAGCGGTTGAGGCAGCAACATGTCGCCCGGATACCGTCTAAAGGTCTCCGCGTCTCCAGGAAAAGCTACCTGTCCACGATTCCCGCGGTTTCGACCGCAGCTCGCAAAAGCACATTCGCGCCAGCCGCCGCCCAGTCGGGCGTGATGGCTTCAGCCTCGTTGTGCGACAGGCCGTCGACACAAGGGCAGAAGATCATCGCAGTGGGCGCGACCGAGGCGATGTGGCACGCGTCGTGACCTGCGCCGGAGATCATATCGCGGTGCGAGAGCCCTAACGCCTCGGCCGCCGATCGAAGCCGCGCGAGACAGGCCTCGTCAAACGCGACAGGCTCATGCGCTTCAACGGGAGCGATTTCGGCGACGACCCCGTTGGCGGCGGCGATCTCCGACACGCGCTGCTCAAACGCGCCGCGCATCGCATCGAGCGCGTCCTGCTTGGGGTGTCTCAGATCGACGGTGAAGTCCGCCTGACCCGGGATCACATTCCGCGAGCCCGGCGCCGCCGACACGTAGCCGACGGTGCCCACCGCATCCGGAGCACGCTCTTGGGCGATGTCTTCGATCGCCGAGATCATGCGCGCCGCCGCGACCATCGCATCTTGACGGCGCGGCATTGGCGTCGTGCCGGCGTGGCTGTCCTGACCTTTGACGACGACGTCGAGCCAGCACAGCCCCTGGGCATGGGTGACAATGCCGATATCGATCCCCTCGGTCTCCAAAATCGGTCCCTGTTCGATGTGCAGCTCGAAGAAGGCGTGAAACGACCGATGGCCGACCGGCAACGGTCCCTCAAACCCGATCCGACGCAGCTCCTCGCCAAAGACAAGGCCGTCTCGATCCGTCAGAGCCTTGGCCCAAGCCTCCTCATAGACGCCGGCGAACACCCCTGAGGCGAGCATCGCCGGCGCGAAGCGAGCGCCCTCCTCATTGGTCCAATTGACGATCTCGATGGGGTGTTCCGTCTGGATCTCCAGGTCGTTGAGCGTGCGAACAAGCTCCAACGCGGCCAAGACGCCCAGCACGCCATCGTACTTTCCGCCCGTCGGCTGCGTGTCCAGATGGCTGCCGACGGCGACAGGGTCCAAAGCCGGGTCCGCGCCCTCGCGCCGCGCGAACATGTCGCCCATGCTGTCGGTGCTGACCGTCATGCCGGCCGCCTCGCACCATTGCTGAAACAGCCGACGCCCCTGGCCATCCAGATCGGTTAGGGTCTGCCGGTTGCATCCCCCTTTGGCCGTCGCGCCAATCTTCGCCATCTCTTCCAGGCTGTCCCAGAGGCGGTCGCGGTTGACAGCGAGATTGCCATGTATCGCCATGCCGTCTCTCCCTTTTTTGTCTCTGCTGCGGCGCTGACTTGACGCCGCGCGCCGGCCATCGCCCTGACGCCCGCCGGCCTTGCGGAGCACCTACGAGCTTGACTGCGCGCCCATGACGCCGCATGCGCTGCCAAACCCAAACGAAACTCGAGCCGATGTTGTGACCGAAAGCGTTATTGAAGACCGTCAGCCCACCGCCGCCATTCTCGTCATCGGCGACGAGATCCTGTCGGGCCGCACGCAAGAGGGCAACGCTCATTTTCTCGCAGGCGTCCTGACCGAGATCGGCGTGGCGCTCCGGCAGATCCGCTGCATCCCCGATGACAAGGACACGATCATCGCGGCCGTGCGCGAGCTCAGCGCGCAGATGGACTATGTCTTCACCTCCGGCGGGATCGGGCCCACGCATGACGACATCACGGCGGACGCCGTGGCCGCGGCGTTTGGCGCTCGGATCGGAGTGCGCGACGACGCAAAGCGGATCTTGTTGGACTACTACGGGCCGGAGAACCTGAATGAGGCCCGGTTGCGGATGGCCCGCATCCCCGACGGTGCCGAGCTTATTCGCAATCCCGTCAGCCATGCGCCCGGCTTCATCTTGCGCAATGTCCATGTGATGGCGGGGGTGCCGAAGATCTTTCAGGCTATGGTCGAGGGATTGCGCGGCGCGCTCGCGGGCGGCAAACCGACCCTGTCGCATTCGTTTCAAGCCTACATCGTCGAGGGCGCCGTCGCCGCGCCTCTCCGAGAGATCGACGCGCGCCATCCCGACGTCAGCTTTGGCGTCTACCCTTACTATCGGCTGGAAGGCGGACCCGGTTGCACGATTGTGGCCCGCTCAACCCATCCTGCCGATCTCGCGGCGGCGGCACAGGACGTCAAAGCCTTGCTCGATGACTTGGATGTGCGGGTCGTCATCGAAACGAAGCCGCGCTAAAGGGCCTTGCGTCGGCGTGAACGGCGCCTAATGTCCAGCGCTCGCGTCCGTCGCCCGCTTGATGGAATTGGTAGACATAGCGGACTTAAAATCCGCAGCCTTCGGGCGTGCCGGTTCGAGTCCGGCAGCGGGCACCACAGCGCTTCGGACAGAACGCGCAGCACTCAAGGCATTTCAGGGCGGCGGCGGTTTCGCGTGCGAGACCGTGAGAGCCCTTCGCTGCGGATCCATCTGTCTCGCGGCAGTCACCCTCGCCGACGCCTCCAACGGGGCGGCCTGGCCGTCCGGCGCGCCGTCGCGCTTGTTCGGCGCCAAAGTCAAAGCTGCAATCGATGCTCGGAGAAAGGCTGCTTGATCCGCGGAGATCCGACGATTTGGAGGTCAGGCGTTGCGTCCGCTTTGCGGCCGAAGCGGCGTTATTCGACCAAGCCCGCGCCACTGCGCCAACTTCGATCGATCCATGCTTGCTCTTGCGCAGGCGAAAGAGGCTCGCCCGCGACCAGCGCGTCGAGCAGGCTGTCGAGCGCCCGCGCCGCTGGACCGGATGCAGGGGCGTAACCCTCTGAACCAATTGGCGTCATCGGCGCGGCGACGAGCATCTCGACCTCCCAGCTGGCGTCGTCGCTGCGGCAGGCGACCCCGAACTCCAGCTCATTCGGCAACGAGCCGAACACTTCGAATTCGCGGCAGGGCCGACCTTGGCCGTCCAAGAAGCTGAGCATCGGTTGAACGCCGTTCTCCGACACCTGTCCCGATGGCAAGGTCTCCAGCACAGCGTGCAGATGACCATCCTTCGGCGCGACGCCGAGGTTTGCGACATCCGACCCAATCGGCGCACCGCCCAGCCAAAGCGCGCCGGCGCTCACGCCGATCGCCAGCGCGACCGCAGCGGCGGCGGCGAGCCGTACGGGGCCCGCCAAGAGACGTCTGGTTTGCCGTTTCGGTCCGCGGAGAGTCGCAACCTTTCCTGGCTCTCCGAAAATGGCGGCTTCGATCGGCGCTGGGGTCGGCTCACGCAACGGGACGTCGAACGCCTCCCGGCTCAACCGGCGCAAGTTGCGAAGATCCTCCGCCAGCGCGGCGGCGCGCGGGTCGTCCTCCACAATCTGGTTCAGCCGTTCGACCTCGCCCGCGTCTTCGATCGACTTATCAATCAGGGCGGCGATCTGTTCCTCGGTCCAGTCAGACCCGGCTGTTCCCGTCATCACGTCTCCTCCCGAACCAGGGGCAACAGGCGCGCCCGAGCGCGCGACAAGCGGCTCATAACGGTGCCGACCGGCGTTTCGAGAACAGCGGCGGCCTCCTTGTAGGAATACCCTTCGATCGCGACGAGCACGACCACAGCGCGCTGCTCGTCTGGCAATTCCGCGATCGCTTCGCGGACCCGTTCGAGGGTCATGCGGTCTTCGGAGCTGCGCGCCCCGACGCCACCGTCGCTGAGGCGATCGACCGCCTCCGGATCGTTGACCCCGCGCCGGCTGCTTCGGCGACGCTCGTCGAGAAAAGTCGTCTGGACGATCCGAAACATCCAGCTGTCCAAGCGCGTGCCCAACTCGAACTGGTCGAGCCGGGAAATCGCTTTCAGACAAGCGGTCTGCACCAGGTCATCTCCATCTTCGCGGCTCCCGCAGAGCGCGTAAGCGAACCGTCGGAGCCGCGGCACGAGAGCCGCGATCTCGCCTTTGAGCGCGTCAGGCATCGACTGTCAGGTCTCGTTGCTGGAACCGTGTCCATCTGGCTGTAAGAACGCCGTTGGAGAAAGTCTATTCCACCAGCTGCGGAATTCTTTGCTGCGAAAACCGTTTTAGCTGGAGTTGACGCCGGCGCGACCGTCGAGCGGCGAGCGAACGGAGTGCTCAGATGCGGACGATACTGATCCTGATGTTGGTCTTTCTTCTCACGGGCGTTCGAGCCGATCCTGACTTCGGAGCGCTGCGCATCGCGCCGTCCGCCGCCGTCGCCGATGTCGGAGATGGAGACGGTGGCGACGGAGACGGCGGAGGCGATGGCGGCGACGGTGATGGCGGCGACGGCGGCGACGGCGATGGGGATGGCGGCGATGGCGACGGCGGCGATGGCGACGGCGGCGATGGGGATGGGGATGGCGATGGCGATGGCGACGGCGACGGCGACGGCGACGGTGATGGGGATGGCGAAGGCGAAGACGGCGACGGTGATGGCGGCGACGGCGATGACGGCGATGACGGCGATGACGGCGATGATGGCGATGACGACGCCGGGGACGACAATGATGACAACGATAACGCCGATGACGACGATGATGATGACGAAGACGACGACGGCGACGAAGA
>ERZ1740059.123-NODE-123-length-41338-cov-8.599545_pt1 | contig 41338 bp, 42 predicted proteins | sample MGYA00581744_ERZ1740059 | MGnify/ENA primary metagenome ERZ1740059 (study PRJEB43018, sample SAMN04849738) | marine metagenome | isolation source: floating plastic debris | place: Pacific Ocean | collected 2008-08-28 | study: EMG produced TPA metagenomics assembly... | reverse complement strand
CATTGGCGCGTCAGGTTAGCGGTCGCTACCTAGAGCTTTCGGGAGATATGCATTGATTAACTAACCTGACAGAAGCAATAGATGCCCAGACGGCTCCTAACCAAAAGAGGGTAGGCAATGCCCACCCCCTCATATCTTTAGCAACCCCCAAAATTAGGATTGCAGCGCTTGTTCCGTTGTAGCCGCCGCTTCTGCCACCTCTCTCTCCTTATCTAGACGTCGCTTACGCGCATAGAGCTGAATGGTTGCCAGAAACAATACCGTCAACGCCACAATTAACCATGTGGTGGCGCTGGTGGGAAACTGACTCTTGAAAATCACCAGCATGACAATGACTACCAGGAGCAGCGTTGGGCCTTCATTAAAGAACCGCAGAGTTTTACTGTTCCAATTACACTCGCCGTTTTCCAGCTGCTTGATCAAGCGACCGCAATAGAAGTGATAGATCAACAACAAGCCCACAAACCCTAGCTTGGCATGCATCCAACCCTGATGAAGATAGTCTGGCATCACGCTCAGCAGCCCCACCGCCATGGCCACCGTTAACACCATGGCCGGTGTTGTAATGATGGTGTACAGCCGTTTTTCCATAATGCTGTACTGCTTTTTCAAAATGCTCTGGGCGGGCTCAGTCTCCATGTCAGCCTCAACATGGTAAATAAACAAACGCGCCAGATAAAAAAGACCTGCAAACCAGGCCACAACACCAAAGATATGAAATGCTTTGAACCAGTAGTAGGCCATGGACTTTAGCGATTGGATGAAGACTTATTTTTTCTCTAAGAACTATTCTCCCGTAGATACCAAGCTTTTGATGGGGTTGATGGGATTTTGTAACAGGCTTGTAATGATTGGCCCGGTTCATCCAACTGACATAATGGCTGTGGCTTTTTATTCAACGTAACCAGCAGACACACCATGCAAGTCGATTGGCAATCGGTCAAAACCTACGAAGACATCTTTTATCACAAGGCCAACGGCATCGCGAAAATCACCATCAACCGCCCCCACAAACGCAATGCCTTTCGTCCCAAAACTATCTTTGAGATGTATGAGGCTTTTTGTGACGCCCGAGAAGATACATCCATTGGGGTAGTGCTGCTCACTGGGGCCGGTCCCCACACTGATGGTAAGTATGCGTTTTGCGCAGGGGGCGACCAAAGTGTGCGGGGTAAAGCCGGTTATGTGGGCGATGACGGCATTCCCCGCCTCAATGTGCTGGACCTGCAGCGGCTGATTCGCTCTATGCCCAAAGTCATCATTGCCCTGGTGGCAGGCTATGCCATCGGCGGGGGACACGTACTGCACCTGATCTGCGACCTCACCATTGCGGCTGACAATGCAATCTTTGGCCAGACTGGCCCAAAAGTTGGCAGCTTCGACGGAGGCTTTGGAGCCAGCTATTTAGCCCGCATCGTCGGCCAGAAAAAGGCAAGAGAGATTTGGTTTCTCTGTCGGCAATATGACGCTCAGCAAGCAATGGATATGGGCCTAGTTAATCATGTGGTGCCTGTTGATCGGCTAGAAGCTGAAGGTATCCAGTGGGCGCAGGAGGTTTTACAAAAAAGTCCCACGGCCATACGCTGTCTGAAGTCGGCATTTAATGCTGACTGCGATGGTCAAGCGGGCTTACAGGAATTAGCCGGCAATGCGACACTGCTGTATTACCTGACGGAAGAAGGCGCGGAGGGGAAACAGGCATTTTTAGAAAAGCGTCCCCCCGATTTTAGTCAGTACCCTTGGCTGCCTTAGGTCGATGGCGATACAAAAACATTGCGACGAGACTTTACAGACCTCGTCGCAATGTTTCTAATCACCTAAATTCTTGATATCAAGACTATTTGCTAGGTTTGACCTAGGGATCTAGGCTTGACGCTTGCGTTTCATGGTCGTTGCGATCGCACCCACAAACAGCAGACCAACCATCGATGCAGGCTCAGGCACATCGGCTACATCTTCAGCCGGTACTCGAGTTCGGAAAATCGTATAGCTGCCTTCTGTATGGGAAGCGGTTCGTAGCCAATCAGCGTCTTCGTCAACCCCAGCGATGGTCCTCCAGGGTTTGATCCCGTTTTTACCAATGCTGATGGTGTCCTGCCACAGCGCGCCATCAATTAAGGATGAGAGTTCTTCATTTCCTGGCAGCAGGTTGGTGGACTTATCGGTTAAGTAAGGATTGTCTCCACCGACGATGTATTCCCAGTCATCGGCCCCAGATAGGATAGTTTTACCACCCACTTCAAATTCTCCAATCCAGGATTCGGCGACGCGACCATCATCCCAAGTGACTAAATACAGATAGTCGTTGTTATTAACTTGAAAATCCCAAGTTTCTGCTTGAGACCAGTTGTAGCCTCCGGAAGATCCCCCATCCCCTGTTTCATTGCGGCCAACAAAGTTGAGGGCACTGCCATCTTCGTTGCCATAAAATATGCCGTAGAAATTGTCGGCGGTGACGGTTGCTTTGATGGCTGCTGCTTGAGCTTCAAAGGCTCCAACGGTTAATAGGCTGGTAGATGCGATCGCACCCAATAAGAAATTCTTCAAAAATACTTTCATGACGGTCTCAGTAAGTAAGGTCAACTGCCTGTCTTAAAAGTGACCAGGAACACTAGTAGTAGAAACACAGTGGCTAGCATCTATATCCCTATTTCACACAAGTATTCACTCGCTCAAGCAAAGCTTACATAGATGTGGAAAATACTGAGAGAATCTAAGACTTAGGGTATAAAGCTACAGCAACAGTTAAATTAATCACTGATCACTAAGACATAGCCCGGTTCCAGGTAGAGACTATAGGCATCACCGTCTCTAACCAGAGCGTTCCATTGAGGAATCCCGGCCAAATCAAGATAAAAACAGATGACCTGTGCTTCAGTCTGAATCGGTTGAACAATTACGCTATTAATAGCGCCTAAAAACTGGTTAAACAGTTCCGTAAATATGGGCACCTGTTCCAAAAAGCTGCCCTCTGATGACGCAATCACCAAATCAGATGGCAGAGTGGGTCTGATATAAATATCTCCCAATATCTGTTGAGGCGCTTCCCACTGGAGAAGTTTGGCAGCTTCCCAGGCAGTGAGCTGGGGGAGTTGCTGAAATTCTGGACAAGGGACTAAATCTATTAGCGTCTCTTCGTATATCGATCGATCTATCCAACCGATGCCGTTGTGCAGATATCTCGGCGGGAGATAGTCATTTTCCAAACCTCTAGACGCTTGAGCAATTTTTTGAAAGGCAGGCAAAATCAGGGCCATTGCCCCTGCTCGGCGCAGCGATACCCAGCCTCCAGGCGCACAGCCTGGATAGCCACAGGTTTCGCATACCTCAAATTGAAAGTTAGCTTCGGCAGCAGCCCAGTTAACCTGACTCAGGGCATTGATTAGACGCACATTATCCTGCCAGAGTTGAGTAACGCTTACTTTTCCCTGGCCAGACTCGGCAAAGTTGGCAGCAGCTGGTTTGACGACAGGGTGTAACAGTGGCCACATGACAGACGATTTTTAAGAAACGACTAAATCTTTTGTTAGTTCAGTTCCCAAACCCTAACGATCATGACGTTTCAACGTCTCATTTCTCTGTTTTTTGCCATGGTTCTGCTGGCTGCACTGCCGAGCACAAGCGTCCTGACCGTAGTCGCCCGCTCGCTTTCCGCTGGATTTTGGCATGGTGGCGTCACCGCGTTAGGGATTGTGACTGGCGATATTGTGTTTATCTTGTTTGCGGTCTATGGCTTGGCTATCCTCGCAACCAAACTAGTCAGCGTCTTTGTTGTGATCAAGTGTGTGGGCAGCGCTTACTTAATCACGCTAGGGGTAACCCTATGGCGGGCAAACGCCACAGCGATAAAAATCAACGGGGTGGAAAAACCTTCTTGGATTTCAAGCTTTTTGACGGGGCTGTTGATTACGCTGGGTGATCAAAAGGCCGTTTTGTTTTACATCGGTTTTTTACCTGCCTTTGTCGATCTTGCCAATCTTACGGTGACCGATACGGGCCTGATTATTGCGATCGCAATCGGTGCAGTGGGGGGTGTAAAGCTAGCCTATGCCTACATGGCAGGGCAGGCCCAGAGGCTGTTGCAACGACCTAAGGTGCATACACTGATCAATCGAGCCGCTGGCAGTGCCATGATTTTGACGGGCTCATACTTGGCAAGCACCGTAGTCAATAGCTACTTTTTTAGGTAGTGCAGTTGTCTGTCTATGTACGGCTGCCTAGCAGATGATCGCTAGGACGCAACTAAATCTTTTGTTGCCTTAGGGTCTAACTGATTGCTTAACTCATCTAGGACTGCGACCAGCTCTTGCTCAAACACAACCTGGGCACGGTTGGTCCTTCCACCGACATAGAGCCGCTCGCCATCCTGCAGGGCCCACACCTGGGAATGGGAGATATAGCTCATCACCACCCCAAGCATCAGCAGCCCAAACCCAAGATAAACAATCGGAACACCGGGGTCAGCCTTGATTTGTAACCCAGTGCTACCAACGATTTCATTCACCGATAGGGTTACACCGTTCACATCTACTGACATGCCTTCGCGCACGGTGGAGATTAGCTCCCCCTTTTCGCTATAGACCAGCAGCGTGCCTTGGAGATCTTGAGCAATTAGCGAAACCCCCGTGCTCATGTCGGTTTTTGTCGGTACCCAGGTGCCCCAAAGTTTGCCACCATTTTCAGTCTCAATCGGAGCCATGGGTAGCTGCAAAATGGGGCTGTTGTTTACTTTCACCCGCACACCGGCAATGGACCAGTCCGCCTGATACATGGTGACATTGCGATAGCGCAGGGGCTCGTTTACCCACACAGTTTTGCGTTTAACCTCTTCACCCTGGTCATCTAACACCGACAGATCTGAGTAAAACTGATCGACTCGACCCTCAGGGCTATAGTCAATCCAAAAGCGATTGACTTTAACTGACCAGTCTTTAGGAATCTGCGGTCCGGCCCAGGGGCCAGCGTCAAAGACGTTTTGCACCGTAAAGGTATTGCCGCTGGGTACTATCTCTTGGGCAAAGAATCCCGTCATGGCCCCATACATGGCCCCCAGCAGAATGATTAGCATGCTGGCATGGACCACAATGGGTCCAATCCGTCCTGCCAGTCCCTTATGGGCATAGAGCATGGTGCCATCCTTGTGGAAAGTTTTGTAGCGTTTGCTTTCCAACAGTTCGGTAAGCTGCTCAAGGTCACCCTGGCCTAGCTCGGTACTGAGGGCCATTTTTTCAAACTGGCGAGGCTTGCTGTAGAAGTTCCAGGTGCGGGAAAACCAGCGTAGCGCCGTAATTTGTCGGGTAAAGGTACAGGCGGTCAGACTGCTGCCAAACAGAATCAGGAGGGAGAGGTACCACCAGGTGCGATAGACGTGATCTAAGCCTGCGGTAAGTAATACTTTCCAGCTGAGAAACCCAAACAGAGCCGGGTCTTCTGGGTAGTTTTCTTGATAAAAGGTCAGTCCCTGCCCCTGCTCGATGACGGTGCCCAGAATGCTGAATACTGCAATGACCAGCAGCAGGACAATGGCCAGACGCAGATCAGCCAGCAGAGGAATGAGATCCTTTTTGAAATAGCGTTTGAGGGCAGCAGACATAAGAAAAAATTTAGATGGAGAGACGTTCTATGCGACGTCTGTACATTACGCAATCGGCATAAACCGCGATACCAGCGAGAATACGCCAAAGCCAATCAGCAAAACACCGCTGGCCGGGGTAATCCAGCCGGACCATTGACGAATGGCAAGAATTTTCTTGATTGAGGCTGTAAAAATGCCGGCAATTACGAGGGGGGCCACATAGCCGATGGTATAGGCCAGTAGCAGAGAGCTACCGAGGATCGGATCGCCTTTTTGACCAACCCAAGCGAGGAGCGTTGCTAAAACCGGTGTACTGCACGGTGAGGCGACCAGGCCAAAGGTGAGGCCCAGTAAGTAGGACTTTAGCGACCTGGGAATATTGTTTTGCATAAAGTCCATGCCGCTGTAGGAGGGCAACGGCGGCAGCGGCAGCGCTTCTAATAAATTCAGACCCATGATAATTGCGATCGCACTGACCACAATGGGTAACCCCACCCCCACCTGACCATAGACCCAGCCTAAACTGCTGGCAAAAACACCCAACCCCGCCAAGGTAGTCGCCAGACCCAGGGCAAACCAGCTTGACTGCCCCACCGCCTGCCAACGATTTTCTAGCTCGTAGCTACCCATATATCCCACCGTAATCGGCAGCATGGACAGCATGCAGGGCGTCAGGCTAGTGAGTAAACCAGCTGCCGCAATGATGGCAACACTGGCAATGGAGAGGTGATCAAGCTGGGCACCAACCCACTGATTGGCCAGCTGACTAAGGTTATAAAGACTAAGTTGAAGCGTTTCCCACATATGGAGGAGAGAGCAGACAGGCGTAAAAAAATCAGACCATCGACCGACGTCGATAGACTATCGCTTCTTAATTGTAATTGTATCGAAACGTTAAATACTTCTTATCCGCTTACGTTTGCGCTTGCGACCCAGCTTTGGCACCGTTGCCTGGGACATACCCTCAGGTCGCAGCCCTATGGGAACGGGCGGACGAAGATGTTTTTTAGCGGGCCTGTCGTATTTTTTAGCGGGTACAGACGAACCAACAACGGCTGCCTTGGTTGGAACTACCGGTTGGGGCTGTTGAGCATGGCGGCGGCGACGGCTGCCCGGTCGGTGGCGTCGGGGTCGCAGAGGCTGCTCCGTCATGGCGACAATATCAGCCTCATGGGCTTCACGGGCCACTCGAATTAATAGCCCCGCAATCACAAGGCTCGACATCATTGAGCTGCCACCGTAGCTCATCATGGGAAAGGGCAATCCCGTCGTCGGCAAAGACCCGGTGGCCACGCCAATATTAATCAGCGACTGCCCCACCAGCAGCACCATACAGCCAATGGCAATCAGCCGGTTTACCGATGACTTTGCCTTGAGCGCCACCAGCAGGGCAACGGTACTAAATACGGCCAAAAACAACAGCAGCATAATCGACCCCATAAACCCAAATTCTTCGGCATAGACCGAAAAAATGAAGTCGGTATATTGAATCGGCAAATAGCCTAATTTTTGCTGCCCCATGCCAAATCCGGTGCCCCACAAACCACCTGAGCCAATGGCATATAGACTCTGCACCAGCTGATATCCGTTATCACTGGCTTGGGACCAAGGATCTAAAAATGAAATGATGCGCTCACGCTGATAGGCCTTAATGCTGACACTGATGACAGCCGCTAACGCACCAAGACCGGCTGTCATCATCAGCTGTCGATAGGGTCGTCCCGAGGCCATGGCAATCAGCCATAGGGTAATGCCACAAACGGCGGTTGTACTTAAGTTGGGCTGGACTAAAATCGCCAGTAAACACAGGGCAAACACCCCCAACCACATCCAGCGTGTCCTCACCCGAAAGCGATGCCAACGACCAAAAAGCCGGGCACTCTGCAAAATCAAAAAGGGCTTGAGCAGTTCAGACGGCTGAATCAGGAAAGGTCCCAGTGGAAGCCAGCGGGTGGCACCGTTGACGGTTACCCCAAATCCTGGAATGTGTGTAGCCACAATTAAGCCAAAACACACAAACAGACCCAGTCCTGAAAACTGCATGATGAGCCTGAGCGGATGGCGTGCAACCCACCGGGACATCAGGAGACCAACAAGAATCCATATAATTTGAACCTTGAAATAGCGGGCTCCATCACCAACCTCTGCATCAGCCACAGGAAAAGACGCTGAAAACAACACCACCAAGCCGATGGCTAACCAAAGCATAGTTAGCCATCGCAGTAGTCTTGCTTCCAGTGCCCAATCTTGCACTGAGAAAAAGTTAACGACACCTGCAAAACGAGTCAGATTCAATGGATGATCTTGATGTAGGAGTGTTTAAGACATAAAGAAAACCATCGACCTTGTCAAGGGGTAATCTTGGGAAGGCAGATGGTTTAGTAGAGGAAATGAAATTTTTCATCATGTAGAAGCGTTCCATGGAACGCCTCTACCCATGGAGCCCTATTGCCCAATGGCGGGTGTCTTAGTGGTCGGGATGGTGGCCAATGGCAACGGCGGGGTTCTATCGGGTGCGATCGCAAATAGCTCCGTCCGAATCCGCTCACTAATCTGAATGGTCTTGGTGTCATACACCTGGGTAATCAGCTTAGGGTAAAGGCCAAACCCGATAATGGGAACCAGCAAACAAGCCACAATAAAGACTTCACGAGGTTCCGCATCAATCAGGGCTTGCTCCTCGGTCAATTCCTTATTCTCAGGACCAAAGAAGATTTCCCGCAGCATCGACAACAGATAGATCGGGGTCAGAATTACACCCACCGCCATCAGCAAGATCATAAATAGCTTGAAGTTAAAGCTGTAGGCATCGCTGTTGGCAAAGCCCACAAACACCATCAGCTCAGCCACAAAGCCACTCATCCCAGGCAGTGCCAGAGACGCCATGGAGCAGGCCGTAAACATGGCGAAGATCTTAGGCATTTTGGTGCCGACACCGCCCATTTCCGGCAAAATCAGCGTGTGGGTACGGTCGTAGGTAGCCCCCACCAAAAAGAACAGGCTGGCCCCAATCAGACCGTGGGACACCATCTGTAGGACCGCACCGCTCATACCCAAATCAGTAAACGAAGCGATACCAATGATCACAAACCCCATGTGGGAAATGGACGAGTAGGCAATCTTACGTTTGAGGTTGCGCTGGGCAAAGGAGGTGAGCGCAGCGTAAATAATGTTGATTACCCCAAACAGGATCAACCCTGGTGACACAATGGCATGGGCATCGGGCAGCATCTCCACATTCATTCGAATCAGAGCGTAGCCACCCATCTTTAGCAAAATACCCGCCAGCAGCATATGCACCGGGGCCGTCGCCTCACCGTGGGCATCGGGCAGCCAGGTATGCAGCGGAAATATGGGTAGTTTCACCGCATAGGCCACCAAAAAGGCCGTATACAGCCACAGCTGCAGCCGGATCGGGTATTCCTTAGCCATCAGGGCCTGCATATCAAAGGTGACCGTGTCACCGTAGAAGGCCATTGCCAAGGCCGCCACCAAAATAAACAGCGAGCCACCTGCCGTATAAAGAATGAACTTGGTCGCCGCATACAGTCGTCGCTTACCACCCCAGATTGATAGCAGCAGGTAAACGGGAATTAGCTCCAGCTCCCACACAAGGAAAAACAGCAGCATATCCTGCACGGCAAATACCGCAATCTGAGCGCCGTACATCGACAGCAGCAGAAAGTAGAAAAGCTTTGGCTTGAGGGTCACCGGCCAGGCCGCTAAGGTCGCCAGCGTGGTAATAAATCCGGTCAGCAATACCAGCGGCATCGAAAGACCATCCACACCCACTGACCATTTAAGGTCAAGGGCAGGTACCCAGCTGTAGCTTTCTACTAGCTGCATCCCGGAATAGGTCGGGTCGTAGTAGTTAACAAAGGCAGTGACAATCAGGGCAAAATCAATTAGCCCGACAATCAGGGAATACCACCGCACGGTTTTGCCATCCTGATCGGGGATAAATGGCAAAAGCAACGCCGCTCCAATCGGCAGCAAGATAATGGTGGTCAACCAAGGAAATGTTGCAAAGTCCATAGATATAAGGCCAGGGTTCTATAGCATTAGCCCCATCGCTTAGGGCGTGGTGCCCCCAAACTGCTACGTAGCAGCGATAGGGCTGTATGGGCTCGGCTGTCGCACAGCTGCTGCCACCATGAGCAGCAGCCATCAGGCCTTGTTAACCACTGTAAGAATAAAAATATTGATCCCCAGATCATCTGCGGGATTTCTTAAAGGTGTGTAATCAGAACATTACACATCGTTAAGCTGGCAGAGGATAGTGGGCGATGAGAACCGGCGCATGGCGGGGCTATGGCTTCTTTGCAATCACTACACGATGTCGAGAACTATTTCGAGTTTCAGTTGGTTGCCCAAAGCCCACATCCACCATTGCCTGGTGCAAATCAAAGGAAAAGTATTGATCGAGATAGGGTTCAGTGCTTTTGAGCAGGGTGAGTACGTAGGCAGGTAGCTTCTTGTACACCTCCGACTGGGGGTTCATTTCCATGATGGTGAAGTGACCGCCGGGGCTTAAAATCCGGTACGCCTCTTGGATCACAGCCTGGATAGCCGACTGGGGCAGCTCATGAAAAACCAGGGAGGCGGAAACAAGATCAACGGAGTTGGCAGGTAGACCGGTGGTTTCAGCCGAGGCATGGAGCCAGGTAATTGGGGGTGCGCCATCTGGCGGGTGGGCATTGTCTACCGGATTAATCGTTTGATATCGAGCAACCGTCAGGAAATAATCGGACAGATCAATACCGGTAATCTGAGCCTTGGGATAGGTTTGCTGTAGGGCGCGGGTGCTTAGCCCCGTGCTGCAACCGAGATCGACAATGGTCGCAGGGGGCTGGGGCAGCTGGTCTAGCAAAACATCTAAATAGCTTTGGCGCAGACGGATATCACCCCGGGCATCGCCCTCGGGCCAGAGGCGAGCATGGACGGCTTTGGCGGCTACGGTGGCTTCTAGGGCAGGCTCCCAGCCGAGGTTGCCTTCGTCATAGGCATGGAAACTGGTGAGGTAGTAGTCGGGGTAGGTGAGGGTGCGATCGCAAATTCCCTGCCGCTCCTTTTCCCACACTGGGTTAAATTCCATATCTCCGCCCCGCGTCCTCAGCTGGGCCACCTCATCTAGCCAATACACCCCAATGGACTCAGCCCGTTTGATTATCATGGTGCGAGCCCGGTCTTTCGCAAAGTTAGCCAGGGGTTTAACCGCAAGAGCTCCATTGATCAGGCGGTTAATCGAGCGGGTAGCAATGGCGTTCATACGGCAGGTGCTAGCAACTTACAAAGATGTGTCACCAGCTTAAAACCACATCTAAGGAACAACCTTTAAGTTTCTTCTCCAAGACAGTAACGGTCTAGATATCACAGCACCGTAGAAAGACTTAAAGACTTTAATTATCCCAAAGCACAAGGGCGCATTCTTTGAGAAAACGCTACCCTAGTTTGCTAATGCTGGGCCAGCTAACCCCTCGCCCCCTTGCCCCTCCTCCCACTGCAATTTTCTATGTCCGTCGCCGCCTATTTCAACGCCGATGAAAACGGCCATAAGTCGTTTGAGCTACCCGGTGCCTCGCCCCACTACAACCCCGACCGTCCCGGCCAGGTCGAGCACATCGCCCTCGACTTAGACTTTGACATCCCTAAAAAAAGCTACAGCGGCACCTGTGCCATCACCCTCAACCCAGTGCGCGATGGCGTCGATAGCCTCACCCTAGATGCCGTCAGCCTGACCATCGACTCGGTCACCGTTGGCAGCGAACCCCAGACCTTTGACTACGACGGCGAGCGGCTATACATTCACCTGAGCAAGCCCACCCTGGCGGGGCAGCCCGTTACCCTCACCATTGCCTATGCCGTCAAAGAACCCCAGCGCGGCATCTACTTTATTGCCCCCGACGAGCATTACCCCGACAAGCCCTACCAGGTCTGGACCCAGGGAGAAGATGAAGACTCCCGGTTCTGGTTTCCCTGCTTTGACTATCCCGGACAGCTGGCCACCTCCGAAGTGCGGGTGCGGGTACCGAAAAAGTACGTTGCCCTGTCCAATGGCGACCTGATTTCTACTGAAGAAGACGGCAAGGCCAAAATCTACCACTGGAAGCTGGACAAGGTACACCCCAGCTATCTGATGACCCTGGCCATCGGCGAATACGACAGCATCGAAACCGAATGGCGCGGTCGCCCCGTGCGCTACTACGTGGCCAAGGGCCGCAAAGACCAGATTGAGCTGACCATGGGCAAAACGCCCCAGATGATGGAGCGATTTAGCCAGGTGTTTGGCTATGACTATCCCTTTTCCAACTATGACCAGGCCTGCCCTGCCGACTTTATCTTTGGCGGCATGGAGAACACCACCACCACACTGCTCACCGACCGCTGCCTGCTAGACAAGCGCGCCGCCCTCGACAATCTGCGGTCTGAAACCCTGGTGGCCCATGAGCTAGCCCACCAGTGGTTTGGCGACCTGATTGTGATCAACCACTGGTCCCATGCCTGGGTCAAAGAGGGCATGGCCACCTACTCTGAGGTGCTATGGCTAGAGGAGGCCTACGGTCGAGACGAGGCCATGTATTACCACCTCAACCACGCCCGTGACTATCTGGCTGAAGACGCCAGCCGCTACCGTCGGCCGCTGGTCACCCACATCTATCGCGAGCCCATTGAGCTATATGACCGCCACATTTACGAAAAAGGCTCCTGCGTTTATCACATGATCCGCCAGGCCCTGGGCGATCGGCTATTTACCCAGACACTGCGCACCCTGCTGACGGACAATGCCCACAGCACTGTCGAAACAGTTGACGTGCTGCGGGCCATCGATAAGGCCACCGGTAAGAATCTGCGCTATCTGTTTGATCAGTATGTCTATCGCGGTGGTCATCCCGACTATGGGGTGACCTACAGCTGGGACAGCGATAGCAATCTGGTGAAGCTAATGGTTACCCAAACCCAGGTTGCCGATGGCAAATCCCAGGTGCAAGAAGGACTGTTTGACCTCAAGATTCCCATTGGGTTTGGCTATGTCGATCAGGGCAACGCCGACGTCCAAACCGTCACCGTCAGAATCCACGAGCGTCAGCAGGCATTCTACTTTCCGCTCCAGAAATAGCCTGATTTTATTAGCTTTGACGTGGGTAATCACACCCTCAAAACCTTCAAGCTAGAGTATCCACTTAAGGAACTCCAGGCCCAGCTTAAGTATGATCCCGACCCCATTTCTCGTCTGTACGCCGCTGACGCCATTGCCAAGAAAGGTAGCTTAGAAGCGGTAGAGACCTTGAGTGCGGCCCTAATTAGCGACGTATTCTGGGCGGTACGGGCAGAGGTGGCTAAGGCCTTAGCCAAAATTCAGCTAGCACAGGCGGTTGACGGACTGTTGAAAGGGTTAGATGACAAACATCCCAATGTGCGGCGGGCTGTGGTCAATGCCCTGTCGGGGGTAAAAACCGCTGACAGTTATAAAGCGCTGAAGTCAGTCGTGGAGAAGGGCGATGAAAGCTATTACGTCGAGGGGGCAGCGGCGACGGCCCTGGGCAAAGTGGGGTCTAGCACCCTGGACAATGGCAAAGATAAGGAGAAGAAAACTCTGAAGCTGTTGGAAATGGTATTGGAAAAGCGCTCTGGCTGGAATGAGGTGGTGCGTTCAGGGGCCATTGGCGGTTTGAGCGTGTTCAAGTCCTCCGAAGCGGCCCTGGACCTCTTGCTGCCCTACACCGAAATTGGGGTGCCCCAGGCGCTGCGGCTCACGGCGATTCGCTCATTGGGTAGGATCGCGGCGGGGCAAAGTAAAGTTGGGTGCGATCGCATCCTAGATCGGCTCGCCGCCATCGCCCGCGAAGAGTTCTTCCTTACCCAGGTCGCCGTTGTCATGGCCCTGGGACAGATGGAAGTTGCTGGCGCAGTGCGCGTACTGCGAGGGCTAGCCGAGCAAAGCCCCGATGGTCGCGTTAAACGCCGCGCCGAAGAAGCCATGGGCAGAGTGCGTAAGGCCATCGGCGCTGACAAGGCGGTGGATGAGCTACGCAGGGATCTCGATGAACTGAAGCAGTTAAATCGAGATTTAAAGAGTCGCCTAGAAACGTTGGAAGCAAAAGCGAAGACCGACAAGAAATTGGAGAATTAATTAATCATTTTTAGGGGTAGCCATGGGGGCTACCCCTAAAAATGACCATCGCTATAATCCAACCCATCATGGGAGCTATTGGTTGAAACTATCTCCCAAACAGGACAACCACAAGGGCGTGCTCCTACAAACCCCTGTGACGACCAAAAGAGTCGTATGCCCTACCAGCCCATCGCCGCCAGGTCAGATGTCTGATCAAACGCCTCAACCGCCGCCGTATCCGCCATCGGTGTTACCTCAGCGGGCTTACCATCCACCAGTCGGGTCTCTGCACAGAATGACGCTGTATTAAATCCGCCAAATCGCTTCACAATACTGCTGCGCATCCGTAAATCGGGCGTCACAAACCAAAACCGCTCGACGGAGCTCATGGTGTCATATTCAGTATCTAAAATCAGACCGTCCTCATCATCCATTTCGTAGCGGCCTACGACAGGGACGATTTCGGCATAGCCTCGCTCACGCAGCAGACGGCCTTTCTGGGGATTATCCTCATCAGGGACTAGGGCAAAAACCGTCGTTCCGGCATGGTTTTCCTCACCTTCACGATCCCAGGCCATTTCGCCATTCCAGGCGACATAAGCCCCACCCACAGCAAGGGCAGGATCAATTTCATGGAGCTCACAAATGGCAATGATTTTTTCGTGGCTCTTATCGAGGGCCTCAACGGTAATATTAGAGCCGCCCAGCTCGGCTCGACGGAAGGGCAAATGATGGGTGGTGCGCTGAGACTGCCACTGGCCAGCACTACGCTGGAAAAATTCCATTACATCCATGGGGCGCGATCAAGATTCATGCTTTTCCTTATGATAAACCTAGAAACTCAAAGGTAAATTGACGACTCAACCTAGGACCGCCTTTAGTAGGACCTACGGATCAGAATTTTCGCTTCAGTCGACTAGCCCCTTAACAATAAAAAGGACAAAAAAGAACCAGGCGTATAGATAAAGACAGCCGTAACCATAGCTTCGCCACGGCAGCCTCCCAAAAAGCAAACCTATTGTTAAAACAACACCACATTTTCCTCAGTAGGAATGCTAGCCTCCTTTAAAGTAAAAATATTCTCGGTTTAGCTCGTCTACTTGCCCCCAGGTTCAATTCACCCGTTCGAGGAATCCATCGATGCCCAAGGTGCGTCGTAAACGAAGTCATGTTCCCCTAGCGTCCGTGTTGCTTTTGGCCATAGGACTGTGGCTAGGGCAATGGCAGATGCGCGGCCGTCTGTCATCCCCCACCGTTGCGTTAGTTCTGGGCGGAGATGCCCAACGGGAAGAGTTTGCCGCTCAGTTTGCCACGGAAAATCCCGACATGGATGTGTGGATATCGTCCGGGGCAAATCCTGAGTATTCCACCTGGGTGTTTCAAGAATCCCAGGTGTCGTTAGAGCGCCTGCACTTAGACTATCGGGCCGTAGATACGGTGACTAACTTCACTACGCTAGTAGACGATTTTGACCGACTGGGGATTGAAAGCGTCTATTTGATTACATCGGACTACCACATGCGGCGGGCCAACACCATTGCCGCTATTGTTTTGGGCAGCCGGGGTATTCACTACAAATCGCTGCCGGTGGCATCCGAGCGCCCGCCGGAGCCGTTACTGCGTAGTCTACGAGACGGGGGACGCTCAATTTTATGGGTGCTTACGGGTAAAACTGGATCTGAGCTGGCTCAGCTGTCATCTAAGTTGCCTGCGCGTCCATAGCCATTGGGTTAGTCCCCTTTGGTGGATATGTGATGTTTTTCCAAGGCTGGCTATGACGTCTACATCAAACAAATCTCTCTACACCGAAGAACAAGTTAAGGCCTGGTTACGAGGACTGTTGGCCATTGCCTGGGCCGATGGCGAATTCGATGATCAAGAGAAAGACCTGATCCACACCATGATGGATGTGGAGTTTGCCCCCAAGCTCGATTTCAAGACCTTTGAGCCGATTAAACCGGCAGACTTAGCGGCCATTCTCACCCCCAATCCCATTGCGTCAGAGAACTTTTTGCGGATGGCGGTGATGGTTGCGATCGCAGATGGCGTCTACTCCGCCGCCGAAGACAAAATTCTGATGGAGTTCTGCCAAGCGCTAAACCTCGATACGGCGATTCTAAAGTCCCTGCAATCCACCCTCTACAACCTGCGCCAGGTCAAAGAAGAAGTCCAGCCAGGAACCAGTGTTTCTCAGGAAGTTCCCGTAGCAGTGGCGGCGGCTAGCCCTCTGACACCACCGGCCCCCAAAGAAGGGCCCGACCCGCTCAAGCCCATGCGCGAGTGGCTGGATCAGCTACAGGTAGACGATCCGCGCTTAGCTCGTTTTGTCTGTAAAATGATCCCCTCCCAGTGCCCCTTTGAGCGCGATGTCACCCTGTTTGGCAAAAAGGTGGTCCACATTCCCCCCATGTGTAAGCTCAACCCGCTCTATGAGCAAATGGTGGGTCTGAGATTTCGAGCGTTGTCCCACCTGGCAGATGACCTGGGTGAGGATGTGACGCCCTATTTGTAGACAAGCATGGAACAGCTAAAAACCGAAGTCCTCGTAGTCGGTGGCGGCACCGGAGGCACAGCGGCGGCGATTCAGGCGGCGCGGCTAGGGGCAAAGGTGCTGTTGGTCAGCGAGTGGCCCTGGCTGGGGGGCATGCTGACCGCTGCGGGGGTAACGGCCCCAGATGGCAATGAGCTAGCAGCGTTTCAAACCGGGCTATGGGGCGCATTTTTACGAGAGTTAGAACAACGACAGCCAGGGGTCTTGCACAATGCCTGGGTAAGTTTCTTTACCTATGAGCCGGCTGTGGGGGCGGCCATATTTGCAGACTGGGTAGCCGCCCTGCCCAATTTGACCTGGCGTTGGGGCCATTGTCCTCGGGCCGTGCGGCGAGCGGGCGAGCGGGTAATCGGGGTGGACTTCGACTATTTTTCAGTGGACGCCCAGATTACGATTGATGGCACTGAGCTGGGGGATGTCCTGGCGCTGGGGGATATCCCCTACCGCTGGGGTTGGGAAGCTCAATCCCAGTGGCAGGAGCCCAGTGCGCCCAAATCCCTCAGCGACCCCACCGATCCACTGGCACCAGCCATTAACCAATATCCGGTGCAGTCGCCCACCTGGGTGGTGGTGATGCAGGACTACGGTCCAGAAGAAACTGCACCGCCAATTTCATCAACGGGCTTCCAGGCTTCGTTTTCAGGTGCGTGGGAGGGCTATGGCCCTGAGCAGTTTCTCAACTATGGGCGACTGCCTGGCCACCGCTTTATGATCAATTGGCCCCAGCAGGGCAATGACTATGGAATAGGTCTAGAGCGGCTGATTGAGTCCACGTCGGCCCGCTATGGCTATTGGCAGGAGGCCAAGGCTCACAGCCAGGAATTTGCCCATACAATCCAGGCCGAACTGGGGGCTCGCTACGGTCTGGCGGAGGGGGTATTTCCCGAACTGGAGGGAACGCCGGGTGGTGGGGCGTTTGCCCTGTACCCCTACTATCGAGAGAGTCGACGGCTCATCGGACTGACGACAGTGAGTGAGCGAGACATCTTACCGATATCCGGTGGTCAGGTGGCTCCACTGCCGGTGAATGCAGAAGGTTTGGTGGATGCGATCGCAGTCGGCAACTATCCCAACGATCACCACTATCCCGGATTTGATATGCCCCTAGCCCCAAAAGCTATCCGCTGGGGTGGACGCTGGACCGGTACCCCCTTCACCATTCCCTATGGAGCCCTGGTGCCCGCCACCATTGATGGTCTCCTGGCCTGCGACAAAAATATTTCAGTGACCCACATTGCCAACGGCGCCACCCGACTACAGCCAGCTGTCCTAGGGATTGGCCAAGCCGCCGGGGCTGCCGCCGCCCTATGTCTGCATCAACGCTGTCAGCCTCGCCAGCTATCCGTACGGTCTTTACAGCAGGCCTTACTGCAAGATAAGCAGGCCCCTGCCATGGTAGTGCCTTGTTTTGACCTACTGCCTACCGATGAGCATTGGCTTGAGCACCAACAAGCCTACCTGCACAATCCACAGACATATCCTAGGCACGGCTTCACATATTCTTCACACAAGATGGGGAACTTTCCTTCAGTTTTATCCCCCACAGCTAAAACGTTTCGCGGACAGTACCACCAAGGCGAAAACAACAGCCATCAGCTGATCTGTCCAGGGGAAGACAATATTGACCAAACATTGGCCCTTGTCTCCGTATCTCCCCAGGCCACCAACCAGTTAACCCACGCGACTAGCGGCAGGACCCTTGCAGTTCAAGGAATTCACAATCGCGGCGGCGGGTGGATTTTAGTAAATGGCATTCAAACTATCAATTAATCGATTAATCGATGAAAAGTAGCCTCAACAACAGAATTTCAGTAACACCACCCACACATTTTTCACATAGTTTTTCCTGAGCTATTTGTCAATTCCATGTAGTCAGAAAGTAGCAATACTACTCATTTTCTGACCCATGAGAATTTCTCTATCGGTAATGTCAGTTGCTGCTACCATCAGCGTTTTCAACTTTTTAGGATTGACTGTTACTGTCTCTGACATACAATTAGCTGAGCGTGGCAGTGGCCGTATTCAAACTGAGCAAATTGATGAGCGTGGCAGTGGTCGCATTCAAACGGTGCAGGCTGACCGGGGCAGTGGTCGCATCACCACTGAACAGGCCTATCGCGGCAGTGGTCGCATTTCTAACGACCAAGCCTATCGCGGCAGCGGTCGGCTCGTTGGTTAAAGACGAAATAACCCTTATTCTATTTAGACCATTAACAGAGAAAAGCACTATCAAAGAACTATAGATATAAATCAGAAAAAGTTTTACGCTAACCGTTACAAGCTAATGAATAAATAGCTATCACTGTTAAAGTTGCCCCATTCTGTTGAACAAATCAAAAAAAGTTGGTGCTTCTTTGAGGTAGCCTAGTCCCACTAACCATCTGTCTGCGAAGTCAGCGTGTATCTATCCCTGAGCGTCCTCCATGACCAATGTTCAATCACCGATGACTACTGATGCCGATCTGATCAAGCGTCTAGAGCCCAGCGCCATTGATCAGATAATGATGTACCTCGCTTTTAGCGCTATGCGCACTGGCGGGCATCGCCACGGTGCGTTTCTAGATGCAGCCGCCACAGCTGCTAAGTGTGCTATCTACACGACCTACATGGAGCAGGGTCAAAACCTGCGCATGACGGGGCATCTACACCACATTGAACCCAAACGAGTCAAAGCCATCGTCGAAGAAGTACGACAGGCCCTGAGCGAAGGTAAATTGTTAAAGATGCTGGGGGCCCAAGAGCCTCGCTATTTGATCCAATTTCCCTACGTTTGGCTCGAGCAATATCCCTGGGAACCAGGACGCTCTAGAATACTTGGCACCAATCTGACTTCGGACGAAAAGGCGCAAATCGAGAAAAAGCTACCGCCAAATCTGCCAGAGGCCCAGCTCATTACCTCGTTCGAGTTTGCCGAACTCATTGAGTTCCTCCATGCCCGCTCCCAGGAAGCTGTTCCCAGCGGACGGCAGCTTCCCCTCAGTGAAGCATTGGCCGAACATATCCGACGACGCCTGATCTATTCGGGTACCGTATCCCGCATTGACTCACCGTGGGGAATGCCTTTTTATGCCCTGGCCCGAGCTTCCTACATTCCCACGGATGATGCGGAAAGAACGTACACCATGATCGAGGATACGGCTCGCTATTTTCGCCTTATGCACGAATGGGTCGCTCGTAAAGATGGCACTATGAGGGTACTTGAGTCTCTAGATATTCCATCAGAGAATCGTCAGCAGGCCCTTGATGAATTAGATTTGCTCTTACGGAAATGGGCCGACAAATATCATCAATCTGGCGGCGAACCCATGGTGTTACAAATGGCCGTAGGAGACAGTACTACAGACGCTAGCTAACTCATCGACAGGCCGCCTCGAAATGATTTTGCTCGGCAAACTGCCAATAGCCTGTAGGCTCTACAGAGCGATTCACACCCGAAATCAGCAGCGGCAAAACATTATTAAGTTGACGAACAATCCTCTAGAGCGTATTCCATGCCTGGGTCAAGATATCCCCCAGCAAATGCCGACTTTTCGGGTCTAGCAGGGAGTCATCTGTCATCAGTTCAGTGATGACATCATCCAGCGTTTGTCCCTGGGAACGGGCGGTCTCAATGACATTGAGAATTGCTGTTGCGATGTGAGCATCGCTAACAGACTTGGCAGATGGAGAGCTTTCTAAAACAGTTTTTAAAGATGACGGACTCATATTATTTGTATGGGTAAGATGCAATCGCCGCCTGATGGGCTAAGGCAAACCCGCAGGTTACTCTATCTGGGCTAATATCTCCAGGCACATTTATCCGAGATACCCATAAGCCAGAAACAGCAGGCAATCATTACCCGCTGTTCCTAGCATATTGACCAGAAGTTAACAAAGTCTAACCTAAGTTGACTTAAAAAAAGATTTTATTTTTAGGAATTACGAAAAAAGTTTCTATCAAACCTTGGCTTGAGGGGACTGCTTTTTAAGCCGAGGAAAGTTTGGTAGATCGATAGCCGACAGCGAGCCGATTCGCTTCTGGGGTTTGAGTGGGTTAACCAGGGGCGACGGGCTACTTTGGGCAGAAGACATCGCGGGTAAATAAGTCTCGGCCGCATCGACAGCCTTGGTTGCCTGAAGTCGGGCTAAGATTTCACTGGCCTGAGAAGACAGCTGGGGAGAGTCTTCTGACGTTTCAACAGGCGCATCAATCAGGTCAGGGGGCAATGCGTCGATCACTGAGGCCTCAATGGTGTTCGTAGCAGCCATAGGACTCGGGGCAGACAGGTCAGAGCCCTGGCCCCAGGGAGATGGTTCGGTAAACTGGCTACCACTCTCATCCTCTAACCGTTCAGAGAAACGTGCCGTTTTTTCTTGGGCGGCCCCAGTCTGCAGTGCTGAGTCGGTCGGCAGCTCAGAGGGATCCACCACCCGAGCTAAATCGTGCCACAGCTGATCTTCTGCTTCATTTTCTAGGCTAGCAGTAGCTCGGGAAGGCTGTGTGCCTCCGCCTTGAACACCACGAATCATCGACTCTAGCTGTGGGTCTAGCCTGCCATAGCCCAGGGCAGATTCCCAAGGGCGAATTTCTTCGATTTTGGGCATGGTTATGCCGGGCGCATCAACGGTTACAGAGCTATTTGATGACTCCGTTGACATGGTTAGGCACTTTTCTAGAGCAGCTTTGAACTGTAGGGTGTAGCGCTGCTGACGCTGAAGACGTGCCCTTAAATCACGACAGTTTGTATTTGCCTGTAGTAGCTCCTGGGACTGTTCCGTATGTTGCCGGACCAAGGCTGTGTGCTCAGTTTCTAGCTGGGTAGTGCGCTCTCGAAATGTATTGAGCTCCGTTTGGAGAGTTTCGCTTCGCATCTGGTGATGCTGTAACGCCTGATTGCTTTGCTCTAGTTCCGTTACTAGCTGAACAATTTCACGATCGCCGACGGGCAGCGGCCCCGAGCGATCAATTTCGGCTTGCAGAGCAGCCTGTGACCGCTCTAGGGACTCTTCTAACTGAGATACCTTGGCCAACAGGACATCGTTACATTCGTTCAGATCCCGCACCAAGTTGAGCAACTCGGCCTCTCGCTGACTGGATTGCTCAAGGGTAGAAGTCTGACTATTGGAGGTGCTGTTGCTTTGGTGAGTGCTAGAAGAATCCATAGGGTTGGTCCGCAAATGAGGTGTGGGCCCTGAAAGTTGATCGGCATCGACTGTGCCGGGGAAATGAACGGTCTGCCAGCTATTGTTGTCCGACTGGTCAACAGACATCTGTATCCCATGGGACGAAACGCCCAGGGCATTGCTCTCTTGATCGGAGAGGCTGTCGTTTGACTTAGCTGGGTAGAACATCCTAGAGCACCGCAATGATAAAGCGGAGACGATGGCATCTTACGCCAATCTCTCCATAGTGTTAACACAGAAAAATTGATTAACACTAGCTAATTGTTACAAAATGCCTGTATATCAGTAAATACGAGCATTTTATCAATAGCAGAAAATGTATTAAAAGTTAAGGTAGTTCACATTACATCACAGACAGTGACTGTTTTCTAGCCGTAAGGCTGCTCTATCAGAGCTTTTGTGAGTAACGCCACATGTAGCAGGGCACGATCGACGTGAGAGCGCACCTGCACATCATTCAGCCCCTCTCCATTGGCATAATGCTCCAGCCATTGCTGGGTCATGGTGCTGGCATTGTCTGGTATCAGTGGCAGAGGGTCGGTAGATGCAAGGCCCCAGCCCGGTAGCGACAGTTCTTGCATAATCTGGGTGACCTTAGGATCATAGCTAATGGCAAAGCAGCGGCAGCCCTCGGCAACAGCCATGACCACACCGTGAAACCGCACGGCGAGGGCCATTTCAATGCCGCGAAAGAGACCTTTGAGCTGGGCTGGGTTGTCCACCTTGATAATCTCGTGGGGGCCGCTGAGATGTTGGGCAATGTGGGTTGCGATCGCACCGTCCTTTAGGGGCTGAAATGGCAGCAACACCACACACGTCTGGGTAGCCGTCTGAAAATCAACAATAGCTTTAGTCAAATTTGTTAGCCGCTCAGGGGTTAGTTGAGCATGTCCCCGTAAGACAACGGCTATACGCGGAGCATGTAAGTCCGCAAACCCCGGCAAATAGGACGACTTGAGAGCCCAGACCGGATCTGGAGCCAGCTGACAGTTAATGCCCCAATCAGTTAACAGCTGCGCCGACGCCCCATCACGAACACTGACGGCATCACAATGGCGTAACGCCCAGCGCGTAATCCACTGGCTGCTCCACCGATTTAGCGGACCAATCCCCTGGCCCCAAGCAATAGTCCGTAACCCCATCCACTGAGCCAGCTTCATTAAGCCACCGTAGTACAGCGGATTGATTGCACTGGTGGCATCCTGCATCAGGCTACCCCCACCCCACACAAATGCCTGGGAACGACGTAGGGTTGACCAGACCGCAGACAACGATTTCCGTGGTATCGCCTCGACACCGTATCGCAGGGCTGTTTCCTGGGGGTTACCAGAGAGAACAACAGGCGTAACAGACTTAGGCAGCTGCTGTAGCAACGTTGCCAACAGTGCCTCATCGCCACTGTTGCCCATGCCATAGTATCCACACAACACTGCTCGCATGTTTGCACCGCAATCCCGATAAAATTAAAGCCCGATGAACATTCACCGATTCTGATTTAGACAACGCCCCTAAGCCGCTGTCACTTAGAAAAAGGCTCGGCAACGTCCCAACAGAAGATACTTTAGCTTATTGCCTATGCACGCCCTTTCGTTACCCACTTGGATGGTCCATGTTTCCAGCGTAATTGAGTGGATCGCCGCCATCTATTTCATCTGGCAGTTCGCCGACCTTAGCGGTTGGTCTGCCTGGAAGTGGCTGTCCTTTGGCATGCTGCCAGCCCTAGTCAGTGCCATGTGTGCCTGCACCTGGCATTTTTTCGACAACTCACCCTCCCTGGGGTGGTTAGTGATTTTGCAAGCAGCCATGACCGTCGTCGGTAACTGCACTGCCTGTGCCGCCGCCTGGTATGTCTGGAGGCAGGCCCGTGTCTAAAGAAACATTGTTTGCCGTTTCCCTCTTCCCCTACCTCGGGTTTCTATACTTTGTCACCAAGTCTGGCCAAACACCCCGCCTGGCCCTGATTGGTTTTTATATCCTGCTCGTGTTTGTAGCTGTCACCATTCCCGCCGGCATCTACGCTCAGCAAGCCTATGGCATGGAACTAGCCAATGTGGACTGGCTCCACGGCAGTGCTGAGTTTTTTCTCACCCTCTCCAACATTTGTGTGGTGTTAGGGTTTAGAAATGCGGTTCAGAAACTGAAGGATAGTTGAGAGCCTATCGGCCATAACCTACGAGATACTGAAGATACTAAAGCCTATTCTTTGCGATCTCTGTGACCGAAAACCCTTTCTTAAGTCTGACCTATGAGCCGGCATTAGAAGCCCTAGGTGAGGACTACTACGACATTGTTGCCGCCGCAGATTTCCCGCAACACAATCTTCGTTTTCGCAATGATGCGCTACTGCCCAGGCTAGGCCTACAGCCTAAAACCGTTGACGACTTTGACTTTATTGAAGCATTTGGTCAGTTTCAACAACGGTCACCACTGCTGGCGTTGCGCTACCACGGCTATCAGTTTGGCGATTACAACTCCATGCTAGGAGACGGTCGTGGCTTTCTCTACGGTCAGGTGCGGGGCACTGACGGTATCCTCTATGATTTTGGCACCAAAGGATCTGGCACAACGCCCTACTCCCGCAATGGCGACGGACGACTAACCCTTAAAGGGGGGGTGCGCGAAATCCTGGCGGCTGAGGCTCTCCATGCCCTTGGGGTAAACACATCTCGATGCTTGAGTCTGGTGGAAACGGGGGAGCGGCTGTGGCGAGGTGATGAGCCATCGCCAACGCGATCATCGGTGATGGTGCGCTTTAGTCAGTCCCATATTCGGTTTGGCACCTTTGAGCGACTGCACTACCTGGGGCGAGGCGACCTCATGCAGCCACTGCTAGATCATGTGATTGAAATTTACTATGCCCACCTACTGCCCCTACAAGACCCCCAGGAACGCTACGGCCAGTTTTATGCCGAGCTGGTGCAGCGGGTGGCGCAACTAGCGGCCCAATGGATGTCGGTGGGCTTTTGCCATGCTGTGCTCAATACCGACAACATGTCTATCACCGGAGAAAGCTTTGACTATGGTCCCTATGCCTTTATGGACGAGTTTGACCCACGCTTTACGGCTGCCTACTTTGACTATGGGCGGCGCTACAGCTACGGCAATCAGCCTCGGGTGTGCGAGTGGAACCTGGGCATGTTGCAGAAGCCGCTAAGGCTGATTATGGAGGCAGAGGCTTTAGAAACCGGGCTAGCACCCTATCGAGAACACTATTACAACGCCTATAGACAGAGAATGCTGGCTAAATTAGGTTTTGAAGATCTACTGCCAGAGCTGGGAGATGAGCTGCTGCGACTTACATTAGAACTCCTAGAAAAAACCCACGTTAGCTATCACGACTTTTTCACAGATCTGACAGGGCAGTTTTCAGAGCAGTGGTGCCATGGTCCAGAGCACATCCTGCAGGCAACAGCTAACAACTCTGATAATGATGCAACGACTCTACTAGAAGCTTGGCGGCTGCATTACCACACCTGTTTGACGACCCTGTCCGCCGCTGACGTTTTACAAGTGGGACGCTGTTTGCAACAAAGTAATCCTGTTATTGTTCTGCTCAGACCTGAAATTGAAGCCATTTGGGAACCCATCGTGGCTGAGGATAACTGGCAGCCGTTTTATGAGCTGTTAGCCAAGGTTCAACAGCCCTTCAACAAAGGGTGAGCAAATAGTTTGATTAGACAGATGATTTTGTAGGGGCGTTGCATGCAACGCCCCTACAAAACACACCAAAAGCTCTGTAGGTTAAATCGCAAATAATCGTCTGATACCGCTAATACCAATAACAAGATAGCCAACGGCCAACAGAATGCTACTTAGGGGAATGCGAATGCTGGCCTTAGTCGCTTCGGTGCGGACACGCTTGGTCGCTTCTTCGCGACGGGAGCCAATTTCGGTCTCTAGGCGAGTGCGAAGCTCGGAGGCTTGCCCGGTCAGAAACGCATCTAACGAGCTTGGATCACCCTCAAACTGACGAATTTGGGCAGCTTGCTCAGCGGTAACGTTGCCGCTCGCCACCAGCTGTTCAAATTGCTCTGGATTATTCAATAAGCTGGTGATCTGATTTCGTTGCTGGTCAACCTCTGCCACCAGCCGCTGTTCTAACTGGTTGGCGGCCTCATCGGCTTCATTAGAAACCTGGGTCAGCGCGTCGTTACTTTGCAGACGCACGTTATTCATATGGACTGGCGTCAGAACGGCAAAGACTAGCCCCAGGAGACAGGCCAACAGACAGGTCCAAAGTCGGGCATCTAACATGAGATTGCCACCACCGCGCTTGCCACTGACATAGCTATCGATCCAGAAACCAGTAAACAGTAAGGCAATACCCACTAAGGGAACAATGCCGCGATCAACTAGCTGTGTGGCTGTGGTGATTTGCCAGGTACGGTTGAGTAGATCCGGCGGCAAGAGCAGCACCAGAAAATCCACTAGGGCGGCCAAAATAGTGATGCCACCCACTAGCTTAAGGGCAAGTGCAGCAATGGGTGAGGGTGCATTGCCTATCGGTTTTGCAGAGGGAGTCATAGTGTGGTTTCGAAAGGCTACAGCTATTTTTAACAGCTAAGCCACATCCAAGTTAAGAGGCTGGGCCTTTCCCCAAGGGAAATTCCAGGTCTGGACGTGGACAAGGCCTATTTAATAGTGCCCGACATAGTTACCGTTAGGAAAAGATTTCTAGAAAAAATAGTCAGTTTTTTTGATACTTAGGGTCAAAAATGAGCCCAAAGTGCAGGCGTTGATGTGTTAGTTAGCGATCTGGGATTCGGCGGAGCGCTGTTGCAAAATGTCTGGCCCCCGGGAAGTCCCCAGGCGAGTGGCCCCTGCTTCAATCAGCAGTAGGGCCTGGTCAGGGGTGCGAATGCCACCAGAAGCTTTTATCCCCACTCGCCCCCGGGTAAGTTCTTTGAGTAGGCGAATATCTTCGACTGTGGCACCGCCATTCCAGCCAGTACTGGTTTTAAGAAATTGCACGCCGGCATCCATACAAACATCAGCGGCGGACCTTTTCTCCGCTGGGTTGAGTAGGGTCATTTCCAAAATTGCCTTCACACATTGCCCAGTGGCTTCGACAATTTGGGCCAATTCTGTATGCACTCGCTCTAACTGGCCCGATTTAACCCAGCCAAGATTAATCACCACATCGAGTTCTGTGGCACCGTTGTCCGTGGCTTCTTGGGCGGCAAAGAGTTTGCTAGCAGACGTGTCTGCGCCAGTGGGGAAACCAATGACAGTGCTGACAACGGCACTGCTTTCATGGAGGTTTTCAACGGCCCGTTGAACATGGACTGGATAGACGCAGACACTGGCAAAGCCATAGCGTTGGGTTTCTGCACACCAATGATCAAGGTGCTCTGGGGTGGCCGTAGGCACCAGTAGAGAATGGTCGATATAGGGGGCAAGATCGATGTCAGGAGAAGTACTCATGGGACTCGGCTTAACAAAGATTGGATAGGAGGCTAGGCCACAACAGCCAGAGCGCAGATTTTACACGTTTGAAGAATAGATAAAACGAATTTGATAGACCGGTCTTAAATTGCGTAATTTCAGTAAAGTTTAATGAGTACATCTATAGTGAAGCGGGAATTTTGATTTAGAGCAGAAGAGCTCGTTCATCAGGCTTTGAAAATTGGCTTCGGCTTAAATCTGCGTTAGTCCCTATGTTTAAGGTTTAGTCTTCTTGCTTTAGCATTTCGTCATTGCCACAGTATTGCGTGTAATTTCAGTACATCTTCATTTTTATTATTTAAAATTTTTATGGCTGAGTTAATGATTTCTGCCATTATTTGTACCCACAATCGGGCTCAGTATTTGGGCGCGGCTATCGATAGTTTGCTGGCCCAAAGCCTGGATAACATTGAGGTGATCGTGGTGGACAACGCTTCGAACGATACCACCGCAGAAGTTGTCCAGCAGCGGCTGTCAGATCCTCGGTTGCGCTATGTATATGAGGCGACGTTAGGTTTGTCTACGGCCCGGAATACGGGTGCCAATGCGGCCAACGGCGATATTTTGGCCTATTTAGATGACGACGCAGTGGCAAGCCCCCAGTGGTTGGCCTCGCTGCTGGAGGTTTATCAGGATAATGACAAGGTTGCGATCGCAGGAGGTAAAGTCACCCTGCTATGGCCCCCCGGCATCAGCCAACCACCGGCCTGGCTCTCCAATGATTTAGCCAGCGGTTTGGGGGCTTACGACCTGGGCGATCAGGTGCAATACATCAAAAACCCCAGCCTCACCCCCCGAGGTCTAAACTACTCCCTACGCAAAACCTTCCTCGACTCCGTAGGCGGGTTTGACGTCAACCTTGGTCGCGTTGGCAAAAACCTGCTCTCAAACGAAGAGCTGCATATGACCCAGCTGGCCCTCAAAAATAGCTGGCATGTGGTGTATGTGCCCAACGCCTTGGCCGCCCACAACGTAGCCCCAGCCAGACTCAAGCCAGGCTGGTTTCTCAGCCGCAGTTGGTGGCAAGGCATTAGTGAATGCTACCGTGAACAAGTATCGGGTCGTGCTGGTGTGGCCCAACTGCGCTGGGGTGGAGAGCGTCTGGTTCGCGGCGTTTATAAAACCGTTAAATATGTGAATGACCCAGCTCAGCGATTTGAAAATCTGGCCTATGCCTATGGTCAGCTGGGCTATCTAGGTAGTGTGCTTCGATATCTCGTCAAACCACCCGCCAAGTCATCTGCGCTCTAAAAAACGTTCCCATCCCTATCTACCGTTATTCATCTCCCTTTACCCATGACTGCTGCCACCAAAATTCCAGTTTCTGTGCTGATTCCTGCCAAAAACGAGGAAGCCAACCTGCCTGCTTGTCTGGAAAGCGTTGCCCAGGCAGACGAGGTGTTTGTGGTGGACTCCCACAGTGAAGATCGCTCAGTAGAAATTTCAGAATCCTACGGGGCTAATGTCGTCCAGTTTGACTTCAATGGTCGCTGGCCCAAAAAGAAAAACTGGTCGTTGGACAACTTGCCTTTCCGCAATGATTGGGTACTGATCGTTGACTGTGACGAACGCATCACACCAGAACTATGGGCTGAAATGGCGGAGGCAATCATCGCAGACAAGGTAGACGGCTGCTATCTCAACCGACGGGTTTATTTTTTAGGTAAATGGATTCGCCATGGGGGCAAATACCCCGACTGGAACATGCGCTTTTTTAAGCATGCCAAAGGCCGATACGAAAACCTAAATACCGAAGAAATTCAAAATACCGGCGATAACGAAGTGCATGAACACGTCGTGATTGAAGGCGGTAATGTGGGCTATCTCGAAAACGATATGCTCCACATCGATTTTCGCGATCTGTTTCACTGGCTGGCCCGTCACAACCGTTATTCCAACTGGGAAGCACGGGTTTACTACAACCTACTAACCGGAATGGGGGACGATGGCACCATTGGGGCCAATCTCTTTGGAGATTCTGTCCAGCGCAAGCGTTTTCTCAAAAAAATCTGGGTTCGTCTCCCCTTCAAGCCCCTACTGCGGTTTGTGCTGTTCTATTTCATTCGCCTCGGGTTTCTCGATGGCTATCCTGGCTATATTTACGGACGATTGCTCAGCCAGTATGAATATCAGATTGGTGTCAAACTCTACGAACTAAGGTTTGGCGGCAGTCTCAACCTAACCGACGAGCAAACCAAAGAGTCAAACGAGCAGACCAAAGCCGCTCTAGTAGGAGATGTTTAATGACTGACAGCAGCTCCCCGATGTCCATCAACGCATCTGACGCTGCAAATGCATCGGCCCCTGCCGACGATCGAGGCTCGGACTTTGGTCCACCCTCCCTGACCGATTTAAGCCGCTATTATCAGCCAGGCTTTGAAGTAGGCCGCTCCAAATGGTATGTGATGGTGTGGTGGCTGGTGCAGGCCGTGGTGTTTCCCCTGACCCTGCATACGGCCCATGGTCCCCGCTGCGCCCTACTCAGATTGTTTGGGGCCAAAATCGGTAAAAACGTGGTCATTCGCCCGTCGGCTCGGTTTACCTATCCATGGAAAGTAGAAATTGGCGACCATAGCTGGATCGGCGAAGATGTCACATTCTATAGTCTGGCTCCGATCCGCCTGGGTCAGCACTGTGTTATTTCCCAAAAATCTTACCTGTGTACCGGTAGCCACGACCCGAGCGACCCACGGTTTGCTTTGGTGACAGCCCCAATTGTGATTGAAAATGGTGCGTGGGTAGCAACGGACTGCTTTATCGCACCGGGGGTACGGATTGGGGCCAATGCCCTAATTGCCGCCCGCAGCAGCGTCTTTAAGGATATGCCGGAGCAACAGATCTGTATGGGGTCCCCCTGCCGTCCCCAGAAAAAAAGAGTCATTCACCCATAAGTGCGCTGCCCAACCGCTAATGGGCTGTGGCCCACAGGAAAATCACCTGGTAAACAAAGGCCCTAGGAGTCACAATAACGTCAGACGTTATCGGTGATTATGCCATGGGTCGCATTGGAGATAAGGGGCTGGCGATCGCAACTTGGATTGCAATTATTGGCACCTTAGCTGTCAATACCCTTTCAAATCTTTTCCCCATTGATGGCAATACCGTTGCCGACCTGGCCAATGGTCCGTTGGGCGGTGTGCTGATCACCCCAGCCAACTATGCCTTTATTATCTGGGGCGTTATTTATGTGGGTCTGATTGCCTATGCCTTGTATCAGTCTCGCCGTAAACAGCGGGGCCAGCTAATTATCAGACGAATTAATGTGTGTCTGATTATTGCCTGTGTCGCCCAAATGGTGTGGATCTATCTATTTACGCTGCAGCTTTACTGGCTGTCGGTGGTGGCCATGGCCGGGATCTTGCTCGCGCTGATTGCCGCCTATAGCGAGTTAGAAGATGGGCAACATTTTGCCGACAGCCGTCGCAGAAAAATGGTCCACGGTCCCATCAGCATTTATCTGGCTTGGATCTCGGTGGCAACGGTGGTAAATATTGCCTCGGCCCTCTATGCCAGTGGCATTAGGGAGCTGGGGCTGTCTGGGGCCGTCTGGACTGCCATCATGATTATGGTGGCCAACCTAATCGCAGCCCTGGCCATTGTGCAGCGACGGGATCTACCGTTTGCGTTGGTGTTTGTGTGGGCAGATGTGGCCATTGCCCAGCGCCACCAGGATATCCCCACCATATGGGTCCCCGCATTGGTCATGGCCATCGTCTTAGTCGGGCTGCTGGTGTCCCACCGCTATCCCAGAAAGAGCTGGTAGGCAGGGTTGTCATTTTCTTCCCAATAGCGGTAACCCAGGGTTTCTAAAAACGCCTGCCACTCATCCAGGTCGTTTGGGGGCACCTGAATACCGGCAACGATGCGGCCATAGTCGGAGCCATTGTTGCGGTAGTGGAACAGGCTAATGTTCCAGTTAGGGCTCATGGAGCTGACAAATTTCATTAGGGCTCCAGGTCGTTCGGGAAACTCAAACCGATACAGACGCTCGTTTTTGGCGAGGCCTGAGCGGCCTCCCACCATGTGGCGCAGGTGCATTTTGGTGAGTTCGTCATCGGTCAGGTCCAGGGTTTTGAAACCGTTGGCTTCAAACTGCTTTTTTGTGGCAATGGCGTCGTTGCGATCGCAAATCTCCAACCCTACAAAAATGTGCGCCTCCGTTTGATCGGCAATTCGGTAGTTAAACTCCGTTAGGTTGCGCTTACCAATGTGATCACAAAACCGTTTTAAGCTCCCCGGCTGCTCCGGAATCGTCACCGCAAAGATGGCTTCCCGCTGTTCCCCCAACTCCGCCCGCTCGGCCACAAATCGCAGCCGGTCAAAATTCATGTTGGCACCACAGGCAATGGCCACTAACGTTTCATCCTGAATGCCCATTTGTTTGACATAGGCCTTGGCCCCAGCAATCGCCAAGGCTCCCGCTGGCTCAACAATAGAGCGCGTGTCCTCAAACACATCCTTAATTGCCGCGCAGGTATCATCCGTACCCACCCGAATAATGTCATCCACATACTGCTGACATAGCCAAAATGTCTCCTCACCTACCTGACTCACCGCCACACCATCGGCAAACAGCCCTACCTGGGAAAGCTTTACCCGCTGCCCAAGCTTTAGGGACTGGTACATGGCATCGGCGTCATTCGGTTCAACCCCAATAATTTTTATCTCAGGACGTAGCCGTTTCACATAGGCGGCAATGCCCGAAATTAGACCGCCGCCGCCAATGGCCACAAAAATGGCATGGATGGGCTGCTGGTACTGGCGCAAAATTTCCATCCCGATGGTGCCCTGCCCCGCGATCACATCCGGGTCATCAAAGGGATGGACAAAGGTCATCCCCTTCTCTTTTTCTATCTGACGAGCGTGGGTATAGGCTTCATCAAAGGTTTCACCATAGAGAACGACTTCACCACCTCGGGCTTTGACCGCGTTGACCTTCATCTCTGGGGTGGTTTCAGGCATAACAATCATGGCGCGGGTCCCTAGCCGTTTGGCCCCCAGGGCCACCCCCTGGGCGTGGTTCCCCGCCGAGGCCGCAATAATGCCACGGGCCAGCTTATCCGGCGGCAGCTGCGCCATTTTGTTATAGGCACCCCGCAGCTTAAAGGAGAACACCGACTGCATGTCTTCCCGCTTAAGCAGCAGCCGATTACCCAGACGTTTGGAAAGATTGGGGGCAATTTCGAGCGGCGTTTCTGAGGCAACGTCATAGACACGGGCTGTGAGGATACGTTTGAGATAGTCAGCGTGCATGGGACGAGCGAGTAGTAAATGGTAAATTGCGAGTCGTGGTGAAACCCTAATGACCTAATGAAAACATACGGCAGGTTGGGTTGGCCCCATCGCACGCCACCCCATGACCGCCCATAGCAAAGTCTAGGTTGCTATGCCTATTGTCTGTTGCGAAATTTCTCCCCAAGACCGTGTAGACACCCTCAGGGTTTGTTCCAAAACAGGGTGCGTCTTTTCTTAGGTTGTTTAGGAGCCTGCTTGGATACTCTCTTTGATACGGAAGTTTGATGCGAAAATTTTTGATTGGCGTTGCGATCGCAACCAGTGCGGGCATACATGGCTTAACCCTACTAACATCCGGTCTGATCTGGGCAATCATTTATCTATCCATAGCCCAGGTCGAATATACCCGACTTGCAGACCCAGCAGGCGAATACGAAGCCGTCGTCACCTACTCTAAAATTCATCACTTTATTCCAGGGATGCCCGGTCAAGGCAGTGACAAATCGGGCACCATCAGCATTTACGATCGTGAAGGCAACTTTTATGGCAGCGGCTCACTGGACTTTATCCGAGATGGCTACGGCATTGAATGGACTGAGAATGGAGCATCCTTGCCATTTGTCGGCGAGTGGAACTTTGAGGCAGGGACCTATTCCTACTGGTCAAACGATGGGCAACAGCTAATTGTGGAACAAATTCGAAAGTAACCCCCTGCTCCACTCCTGTGATTTTGGGGGATGAGCGTCATGGTAATAGAGCTGCAAACGCAAGAACTCCTTAAGTTGTTCTGGTAGAGTGGGCACGACCCATCGTTTACTCAAACACTCCTGAATGACTGACTATTGCGGGAAATCAGACAGGATGGTGCTTTTTTAGTCCGATAGTTCATAGGATAAAGATGTGCATAAGGCATGCCTGTTGTATTGACGGCTGACAGGCTGGATGCGAGCTTGTTGAAGACTGGGATATTACATTTTCCCACTGATTATGTTGGCGTAAAACGTTACTATTCAAGTACGCATGATCTATAAAATGTACATATACTTTATTTATTAAGCGGAGGGCTTATGTTTTCTGCGATTGATATTGCTCATTACTTTTTGTGCCTGCCAGATGAAAACGCAGGCGATCTAATTTCTAATCTAAAGCTACAGAAGCTGCTCTACTACGCCCAAGGGTTTAATCTGGCTCTCTATAGCAGCAGGCTGTTTCAGGAAGATATCAGAGCTTGGGAGCATGGCCCTGTTGTTCCAGATGCTTATCATGCATTTAAAGAGTTTGGTGCTAATGCCATTTCAGCACCCGAAGCGATGGACTTCAACATTTTTGAGCCAGAGACAGTAGAACTGCTGGATGAGGTCTATGCGGTCTACGGACAATTCTCAGCTTGGAAGCTGCGGAATATGACCCATGGAGAATCTCCATGGAAAGAAACTCCCATTAATGAGATTATCTCTACTCAAAAAATGCAGGAGTATTTCGAGACCCAGCTTGCTTCTGACTAATGGCTAAGCGGAAGAATAGCAAAATTGCTCAGAAAAAGGGAGCAGGCGGCAGGCTAATTAAGGCTCCTGAGATAAAAGACGAAATCCCAGCAGAACAACAACCTCCAATTTTTTCTCTAGAATATTTGCAAAGAGACTATTGTGTGACGGCATGCCAGCCTCAAGAGCAAGCGCAATTTGCCATTCGTCTGAGAAAGCTCAGTGAGATCTCCTGGAAACAAATTAAGGCAGCCCCTCGCCATGGTTTAGGCCATGAAAAAATAAGTCAGGATGCTATTCGAGAGCCTATTCCTAAACACATCACAGCAGATGTCAGTTTCTTAGCATTCCGCTTTTCTGGCATGAAGCCTATGGTGGGATATCGTAGCGGCAGGATTTTTTATGTTGTTTGGCTAGATAGAGACTTTACACTCTACGACCATGGGAAGTAAATCGTTTTAGATTCTGTACTTAATCGGAGGTTAGGCTCAAACCCACGTCCGGTTGAAATCCGAGCGCTAACTGAGTGCTGTTGCACAAGCGACAAAGTTGCTTGTGTTGGCGCTCGGATTTTATAAACCTATGCAGACCATAACAGCTTGGCTAGTGTTTGCTTGACTCAACAATCTGGGCCTGATAGCCTACTGAGTAGGCAGCTAATAGCTGTCTGTTCGCACCCCAAAATTTAGCTGCGCGAGATGGCGGTGCTACCAACACCCCCACCCCGCTAACCCGCCCAACTGAGGCTACCAGTTGGTGAGCTGTGAGCATTTTACAGCCACCCTGAGTTTAGTTGCAGGGTGGCTATCTTTTTGGGGGCTTTCCTCCCTGTCGTTTCGTGGGCAAATCGCCCAGTATCCAAAGGAAAACGCCCCTATGACATTCTCAAATCCTCCATCCGGCACCCCAGTGCCCCCCAATCTGCCTGCCGACTTTTCCAGCAGCCTACCCCCAGGCGCTTCCATCCGCCATATCCTTCTCGGTCACCCCGACCACATCCGCCAAACCATCCACCTATTGCACAATCTACGCTATGTAGAAACCAGCCAGTGGAGCCCCCTAATCGAAGTACCCGACCATCGACTAATCCTGAGACCCCAACCCGATGACGTAATCAGCATGTTGGTACGACGATTGTAGACGCTTAGATCGCGTAGGTTGGGTTTTTATTACGGCAACGTTGGGCTTGCAACATTCTCTATCAATAAATATTGATCGATATTGTTGCAAGCCAACCTACGTTTAAGGAACCTGAAAATCTACTGTTCAGCTAAACCCTAATTAAACTAACCTGCCAGCGTTTTCTCTAGATAGCGTCTTCTATGGACATCTGTTTTTCCACATTTGGCAATGGTTTCACGCTAATATAGTCTTGAGCAAATTTTCTGAGACCTGCGTCTTCACTATAAATACAGCTTGCTCCCCTAGATAGTGCAGTAGCAGCAATCATAAAATCGGCCTTCATTTCTGCTCTAGAGACAGCTTTATCTTTAACTTGTTTCTTATTTCTCCACATTTTCGCAAAGTAGGTAGCAGCTTGCGTATCGAAAGGTGGAACAATAAAACTCCGATGCATCAACTCACTTACAGCACTGTGAGACTTCGAATCCAATGCGCATAGGACTTCTGCAACAACAACTGACGGTATCATCATCTTCGTACCATTTTTTTCACACGAATTGATCAAGTACTGAGCTTTTTCTATACGATTCTCTTGCCCAGGAGTTGCTTTCCCCCTTATCCCCCAAATAATTACGTGTGTATCAAAACAGACTAGATCCATCTATACCTCCGAGGATCCATAACGAATTTCAGAAATAAAATTGTCTACATCGTCAATCTGATCGATTTGATCGCCGATAAGATTAGATAGCTCTCGAAATGCTTCTGACGGTGTGACTTCTTTGTAGTTCGAAATATCGACTACATGAAAATTTTCGATTTCGAACGTTTCGGAATTCCATTCTGCAAGACCTCGTAGTTCTACTAATGTGTAAAGTCTTGCGCCTGCTTTTTTTGCTATCGATTTACTCGTGTTGCAGTAAATTATCTTACTATCTAGAGTTCGAAATTGAATTTTAGGTTCAGCCCCTCCAACACGAGTGATTTCTCCATAAAGTGTTGTCTCTCCAGACAGTGGATACATTTCAGGTATCGTGGTCTCTGGAGTCAGAACTGCTAAAGATTCTAGTTTTCCGTTTTGTGCAGAAAACTCAGCATTGCATTGATGTCTTCGTGTGAAAGCGGATAGTTTCTTGAGAGAGTTAAGCGTATTGTTTGGTAGGCTCCCAAAGTTATTCTCGGATATTGATTTTGTTATTAGGCGAGTTGCAGGCAGAGTTAATTCTAGTAAATTTGGAGAGAATTCTAAGCTAATACTTCCTCTTCGAATGTTGCTTAAACCAATCACTATTGATTCTTTTTTTAGCTCTGGATGATCTCGAATTACCATAGAGGCCACCATGTCTTCTATGGAATCAATAACTTCGGCTATCTCTCTCGAACGGATTTTGCCTGGTGACATGCCTTCACCAGTTAAAGTTATTTCTAAAGTTGTATTGTGAGCCATAAGTGACCTCACCACTTTCAACTGATAGAAGATTGGGGCATATTAACATGCCCTAATAATCATTCCCTGATTGAGATGCTATACCCCTTCATCTTATTCAATCCGGATAAAGACAGTGCAAGGTCACTGTAGGTTGATACTACTATTAGAACTCCATAAGGTCACGCTCGAATAAATCAGCAGGGCTGTCCAGATGCAGCTGAAGCTGATTAGGTGTGTTTGGGTGAAGGGTTCCTGGTATAGAAATACGCCTAGGACGAGCTGTATCGACGGAGCCACGTATTGGAAGAAGCCCAACGTGGAAAGCGACAATCGCTTGGCAGCGTTGTTGAACCAGAGTAGCGGCATGGAAGTGGCGATGCCTGCGCCGATGAATAGCAGCGTTGGTGCTGGGCTGCTGCCGAAGGTGCCTGATCCGGTGGTGCTCCAGTAGGCAATCATTATCAGGGCAACGGGAGTCATTAGGGCGGTTTCTACCGCGAGACCCACCATGGGGGAAACAGCGACTACTTTGCGCAACAGGCCATAGAGGGCAAAGGTGCCCGCCAAACTTAGGGCAATCCAAGGAACTGAACCAAACTGCCAGATAAAGTAGCCAACGCCGATGGTGGCCAGTGCAACCGCCACCCACTGCCCTGGGTAAAGTCTCTCTCTCAGTACTACAAACCCCAACAGCACCGACACCAGCGGATTAATGAAATATCCCAGACTGGTTTCTACCACCTGGTTTGTATTCACGCCATAAATATATAGCCCCCAGTTGGTACTGAGCAGCACCGCCGTGAGCAACAGCCCCAGCACCTGACGACGGGGCAGCTTACGCAATTCTGAGAGGCGCTGCTGCAGGGTCAAAATTAGGCCCAGAAATACCAGCGACCACACCATGCGGTGGCTCAACACTTCAAGCGGAGAAGCCGCCTTAAGAAATTTCCAATAAATAGGGAGTAACCCCCAAGAGCCGTAGGCCAGAATGGCATAGAGTGGGCCGGTTTTTGTATTCAAGGATTTAGCCGGTAGAGCGCATTTAACCCTAGCAGCTAGCTATGCTGACCACCATCGACGCTGTATATACGGTTCTATAAATAATTAAAAAGATGTAAACTTTTACAAAGTACTAACCCTAAGAGGTATTCCTAATGTCTACAGGATTTGGCAAGGTTAAACCTAAACCCAAGACGTCGGAGCGCACAAAGCGCCGGCAGGAAGCCTCTCAGGAAATGGATAAGCGCCGTTCTGCCGGCGATCCTGAGTTTGAGGTTCACATTCGCATTAAAGAAAAAAAGCAGTGGTACCCGGTGGGTGTCGTGGCTGTAAAACGCTCTGTTGATATTGATCGGGCAATCTTTGCTAGTGAAGAAGATTTGCTCCAGGGGGCGTTTCGTATCTACCCGATTTTGCGAAAGAACAAAATGAATTTGGAATATGGATATCGGGTGAAAGCGTTTAAGGATGAGCCGATTACCGTAGCGGTGCCTCCTAAACCTGGTATTGCGGGTGGCGTCCAGGCCATCACTGACCAATTGAAAAGCAGCGTGGCTGGGTTGTTTAAGCGGTAAGTCATTGGGTAACCCCAGTAGTCAAACACAAGATGAAATTGTGCGGCGGGTGGTTAGTAACCACCCGCCGGTTTTTAATGAGGGTTGGGTCTATTGCGATGCTCCTCTGGAGCGGCTTCGCGAACGCATCAGCAGTCACTCATTAGTCCACGGCCCCGACCACCAGCCTTGTACCACCGTCCTTGATTACTACACCCACCGCTATCGCCACTCAGACCGTGCCACCTGGCGGCAGCGCATCGAGTCTGGCCAGGTCCGTCTAAATGACCAGCCCACGACAGCTGATACGCCGCTAGTCCCCGGACAGCGGCTTAGCTACCATCGCCCGCCATGGCTAGAACCGCCGGTCCCTTTAGACATAGACACTATTTACGAAGACGAGGTGCTGCTGGTGGTCAATAAACCGTCAGGATTGCCCGTACTTCCGGGCGGTAATTTTTTGCAAAACACCCTCCTGTGGCGTCTGCGCCAGCACTGTCCAACGGCGGCACCGATCCATCGGCTTGGCCGAGGCACATCAGGTCTGATGCTGATAGCCAAAACCAAGGCCGCCCGCGCCCACCTCAGCCAGCAGATGCGCCAGCGTCAGTTGGGCAAACGCTATCGGGCGTTGATCGGTGCATCGGACCTCCCCAACCAATTCACCGTCACCCAACCCATTGGTAAAATTCCCTATCCCCAGCTAGGCCACATTTATGGGGCTGCCAAAGACGGTCTCGAAGCCCGTAGCAGCTGCGCGGTGGTTCAGCGTCGCCCCAAGGCAACGCTGCTGGATGTGACCATTCTCACTGGCAGACCCCACCAAATTCGTATTCATCTAGCCACGATGGGATATCCGCTGCTGGGCGATCCGCTTTACATCGCGGGCGGGCAGCCCCACCCAGAAGCAACCGCTATCCCTAGCGACTGTGGCTATTGGCTCCATGCCCATAGGCTATCGTTTATCCACCCGGCGGGGGAGCCCATGCATCTAATCTGTGAGCCACCGCCAACATTAACACCGTAGAAATTGACACCGTGGCGCGGAAGAGATGCACAGACGTTCGCTCTACCGCTACTATCAACAGTGGCCCGACTATACGACCAGATCCAATGACTAATTCCACCAGCCGCATTGAAAAAGACTCCATGGGGGAAAAAGCCATTCCCTCAGTCGCCTATTACGGAATTCAAACCCTGCGGGCGGTGGAAAATTTCCCTATTAGTGGTCTAAAGCCTCTGCCCACCTATGTGGATGCCTGCTTGCTGATTAAAAAGGCGGCTGCGATCGCAAACGGCGAACTCATCTGCATCCCCACCGAACTCTCCCAGGCTATCGTCAGCGCCGCTGATGAAATCCTCAAGGGCAGTCTGCGGGACCAGTTCATTGTGGATGTGTACCAGGCGGGGGCGGGCACCTCGCACCATATGAATGTCAATGAGGTGCTGGCCAACCGAGCCCTGGAACTGCTAGGCGATCAAAAGGGCAACTATGACCGCGTCAGCCCCAACGACCATGTGAACTATGGGCAATCCACCAATGATGTCATTCCTACGGCCATTCGCATTGGCGGGCTGCTGGCGTTGGAGCATACCCTGTATCCGAGTTTGGAAGGTGCGATCGCAACGCTCCAAGCCAAAGCCATCGAATTCCAAGACATTGTCCGCTCGGGTCGCACCCACATGCAGGATGCGGTCCCCATCCGCCTGGGCGAAAGCTTCCGCGCCTGGGAAGTTATTCTGAGCGATCACCGCCGCCGCATCCGTACCGCTGCCCAGGATCTGTGCGTGCTGGGTCTAGGCGGTAGCGCCACCGGCACCGGCCTCAACACCCATCCCCAGTACCGTTATCGCGTTGCAGAGCTGCTGGCGAGTTTTACCGCCCAGCCCCTCACCAGTGCCCCCCATCTAATGGCTGCCATGCAGAGCATGGCCCCCTTCGTGTCGGTCTCTAGCACTCTACGCAACCTAGCCCAAGACCTGGTCAAAATTTCCCACGACCTCCGTCTATTAGACTCCGGTCCCAAAACCGGCCTCAAAGAAATTCAGCTACCTCCGGTACAGCCTGGGTCATCGATTATGCCCGGTAAATACAATCCAGTCATGGCCGAAATGACCTCCATGGTCTGCTTCCAAATCATGGGTTACGATCAGGCCATTGCCTGCGCTGCTCAAGCCGGTCAGCTAGAGCTAAACGTGATGATGCCCCTGATCGCCTATGACTTGATCCACAGCATCGAGATTCTCGGTAATACCATCAGCGCCCTAGACAAGCGCTGTCTAGCTAACATCACCGCTCGCCCTGAGCGCTGCCGCGACTTTGCCGAAGGCAGTCTGGCTCTAGTCACCGCACTCAATACCCACATCGGCTATCTCAATGCCGCCACTATTGCCAAAGAATCGTTAGAAACCGGTAAATCTATGCGCCAGCTTGTATTAGAGAAAGATCTGATGCCTGAAGATAAACTCAATGAGGTGCTCAACTTGGAGAAAATGAGCCAGATTCCTGAATAGTCCCCTCTTGGGAGAGGGGACGTAGGCGGGTTGGGCTTCGACCGCTAGCGTCAACGACCAACCCAACCCAAAGCCCTTTCTATAAAGAGATAGGTTATCCAATTTATGCTACGCATTCTATTTCTCCCTGCTAATTATTTTCTTACTCTAGAGACTATCTCCACTCACGCTTTCTCAATCCCACACAACCATCTCCAACACCCATGACCTCTTACCAAACCAACAACCCCTACGAACTCGAATCCGAAGCCTGGTGGGTACAACAATGGGTGGATCTGCTTAACTCCTACCGGTTTAAAAAACGCTTAGAGCGAGGCCGCCGCTATGCCCGTGAAGGCCATATCCTCAAACTAGATTTCAAAGAATCAAAAGTATTCTCCTCAGTCCAAGGCACCGCCGCTGACCCTTATCAGCTATCCATTTGGATTGACCGCTTTGCCGATGAGGACTGGGATTTTGTCATCGATACCCTGTCGCAAAAAGCCATTTACTCGGCCCAGCTACTGGCTGGCGAGATGCCCGCTGATATTGAGAATGTGTTCACATCCAACGGGTTAAGTTTATTTCCCTTCACCCTGGCAGACGTACATTCTAAGTGCAATTGTCCTGACCCCAAAAATCCTTGTAAGCACATTGCTGCTGTGTATTATCAGCTAGCAGACTTCTTCCGCGAAGACCCGTTCGTTCTCTTCCAGCTTCGGGGACGTACCAAAGAGCAAATTATTGCCGCCATCCGAGAAAAGCGTAAACTAAAGGTAGAAGAGAATTCTGTCGAGACCGTTACTGAGGATGCCGAGGACGTTGTTGTTACTCCTGAGCCAAAATCTCAAACCCTCAACCTAGAGAACTTTTGGCAGTATGAGGAGGCCCTGGATTCCTCCCTGGTGGTGATTACCCCCTCAGATCAAACAGTCCTAGACTTGTTGGGGCCAATGCCCCTACCGGCTAGCGATGCCCAAGTTCTAAACGGACACTTTAAAGGTCTCTATCAAAGTGTTGCTCAACAGGCAATGATGTCAGCGCTGAGTTGATATTTTAATTACCTAGTTAGAGGTAAGTTGGATTAAGTTTTCAGATTTCAACGTCTCTAGCTGGCTTGGTGTTAAAAACAGATATCCGGCAGTATCATAGCCAACGTCAACAGCATAAAACTT
>ERZ1740059.120-NODE-120-length-41910-cov-6.310524_pt1 | contig 41910 bp, 44 predicted proteins | sample MGYA00581744_ERZ1740059 | MGnify/ENA primary metagenome ERZ1740059 (study PRJEB43018, sample SAMN04849738) | marine metagenome | isolation source: floating plastic debris | place: Pacific Ocean | collected 2008-08-28 | study: EMG produced TPA metagenomics assembly... | reverse complement strand
GCGCCGTTGGCGCCGCCGCGTTTGTCGGAGCCGCGGAACGTCCGGGCGCTGTCCCAGGCGGTGGCGATCATTTCGGCGGCCGACAGACCGCTGCCTTCGATCTTCGCTTTCGCCGCCGCGACGTCGTAGCTGGTCGAGCCGGCTGGGATCGGGTCTTGCCAGATCAGATCCTCGCCCGGGACGTCGGGGCCATAGTAGTTGGCCCGTGGGCCCATGTCGCGGTGGGTCAGCTTGAACCAGGCGCGACCGAACGTGTCGGCGAAATACTCGGGATCCGCGCGGAACTTCTGGCAGATCTCGTTGTAGATCGGATCGACCTTCATCGCCATGTCGGCGTCAGTCATCATCGGCATCGCGCGGCCCGAGGGATCGCTCGGATCGACTGGCATTTCGTCTTCCGGCATATTCACCGGCTTCCACTGGTTCGCGCCGGCGGGGGATTTGGTCAGCTCCCACTCGTAGCCAAACAGGTAGTCGAAATACCCCATGTCCCACTGGGTCGGGTGTTTGGTCCAGGCGCCCTCGATGCCTGACGTAAAGGCCTCTGCGGCTTTGCCCTGTTGCCCCGGGTTCGCCCAGCCAAAGCCCTGCGCGTGGATAGGGCCGCTTTCCGGCTCGGGTCCGATCTGATCGTGCGCGTCGCCGCCGCCATGGGCCTTGCCGACGGTGTGGCCGCCGCAGGTCAACGCTGCGGTCTCTTCGTCGTTCATCGCCATGCGCGCAAAGGTCTCGCGCACATGCAGCGCCGTGCGGGCAGGGTCCGGATTGCCGTTCACGCCCTCCGGGTTCACGTAGATCAGACCCATGTGCACCGCGGCGAGCGGGTTATACATCGTCGACGGGTCGTTCAGGTCGCCGTATCGGTTTTCGCTCGGCGCCAACCATTCGTTCTCAGCGCCCCAGTTGATGTCCGTCTCGGGTCCCCAGATGTCCTCGCGGCCAAAGCCGAAGCCGAAGGTTTTCAGGCCCATGGACTCATAGGCCATGTTACCGGAGAGAATGATCAGGTCGGCCCAGCTCAGCGCGTTGCCGTACTTCTTTTTCACAGGCCACAGAAGACGCCGCGCCTTGTCGAGGCTGGCGTTGTCCGGCCAGGAGTTCAGCGGCGCGAAGCGGATGTTGCCCGTGCCGGCGCCGCCGCGGCCGTCGCCCATGCGGTAAGAGCCCGCTGCATGCCATGCGAGGCGGATCATCAGACCGCCATAGTGGCCCCAGTCCGCCGGCCACCAGTCCTGGCTCTCCGTCATCAGCGCTTTGACGTCTGTCTTGACCGCCTCGTAGTCGAGGGCCTTCACCGCGTCACGGTGATTGTAGTCCGGGTCCATTGGATTGGTCCGGGCGCCATGCTGGTGGAGGATGTCGAGATTGAGCGTGCTCGGCCACCATTTGGTGACGGGCGCCGCCACCGCCGTGTTGCCGCCATGCATAAATGGGCACTTCATGTCGCCGTCCATTGGACTCTCCATTGATTCCTTATGCACGGAATATGGAGCGGTCTGGAGCTTAGGGCTAATCGATTGAATCGAATTGCGCGATAGAGATTGGCTAAGTGGACAAGCACTCGACGTCGACGCTTTTCGGCGCTGCTTTTCGGAGCGTCTCGGAAACAGCGCGCGCTTCGCCTCGGGCTTCGGCTCCGCGGCGTGCGACGAGGACGATCCGCCGTGCGGCGGGCGGCGACAATGGCTTGATCGCTGTGCCGTCGTTCTCTCGCGTGGCCAGGGCTGGCATTAATGTCGTGCCCTGACCTGCGGCGACAAGCCCCCGCAGCGTCTCCAGGCTGGTGGCGCGCGTGTCTTCCCGATTGGGCGCGCCGGTCCCGCAAAGCGTAAGCGTCTGATCACGTAGACAGTGCCCTTCCGCGAGCAGGAGAACTTTTTCCTCCGCCAACGCGGCTTGCGTCGTCCTCGCTTTCTTCGCCAAAGGATGCTTTTCCGGCAGCGCGGCGTAGAAGGGCTCGTCGAACAACGGATGGGCTTCTAGTCCCGGATCGTCGATGGGCGCTGCGGCGATGGCCCAGTCAATCTCCCGCCGTCGCAGTCGGTCAATCAGGCGTTCTGTGATCTCTTCGAGGCAAATAAGCTCGAGCCTCTCATGCGCATTCCGAAGCGCAGGCAGAGCCCACGGCAAAAGATAAGGGCAGAGCGTCGGAATAACCCCAAGACGCCGTGGGCCAACCAACGGCGCGACCCGATGTTGAGCGACGCCGAGGATCGCATCCGTTTCGGAGAGGATGCGTCGCGCACGCTCCAGAACCTTTTCACCCAGCGGCGTCAGCGCGGCGCCTCCGCCACGCTCAAACAGCGGAGCGCCAAGAAACCCTTCCAACTTGCGCAGCTGCGCCGACAGCGTCGGCTGCGAGACCCCAGCGGCTTCGGCCGCGCGACCGAAGTGGCCGTGCTCGGCGAGTGCGACGAAGTATCGAAGTTGGGCGAGGGTCATTTCGGCGTTGCGTCAAGGCTGAGGAGATTTTTTGCGCGGTCAGCGCGTCGCCATCCATATCAAGGGAACTGGACCACGCAGGTCAACGGCGGGTTCTGGCGCATCGATCGGCGGGGCGCCCAGCCGCGACCCGAATCCAAGCGCCTCCACGGACGCGTTTCTCCTGGGCGCGCCTCAGATCTTGGAGAAGTCGCCGCTGCGGCCGGCCCCGTCGCGGAAGCGCGCGGCGCCGCCGGCGCCCTCGTTGCGGATCGCGTCGACGCCGTTCGCCCATTCGACTTTCAAACCCTCGCGGACAGTCATCCCACGGGTTTCGATGATCGACCGACGATCAGCCAGCACCGCTTCTTGTGGAAAGCGAGCAATCTCGCGCGCCATCGCTTCGGCGGCCTCCCGCGCGCCGCCCTCGGGAACGATCTTCTCGCACAAACCGATCTGATAGCATTCGTCCGCAGGCACCTTGCGTCCGGTCAAGGTGATCTCGAGCGCTTTGCCCTGTCCGACGAGTCGCGGCAGACGCACCGTGCCGCCGTCGACCAGTGTAATGCCCCAGCGTCGGCAATAGACGCCGAGATAGGCGGTCTCCGCCATCACGCGGATATCGCACCAGAGCGCGAGCTCCATGCCCCCCGCCACCGCCGGGCCCTCGATCGCGGCGATCACCGGCTTTGAGAGCTCCATGCGCGAGGGCCCCATCGGGCCACGCGGCGCCGGCGCTGATCCGACCGGGAATGCGAGTTGATCGACGAGCTCGTGCTCGAAGGCGTCGCGGTCCATCAGCGTCGAGGCGTATTTCAGGTCCCAGCCGCCGCAAAAGGCGCCGCCGGCCCCGTAAAAGACGCCGACCTTTGCGTCGCTGTCGTCGAACGCTTCGAACGCGGCGACCAGCGCGTTCGCGGTTTCAGGATCCACGGCGTTACGCGCCTCAGGTCGGTCGTTGACGATGGTCCAGACATCTCCGTCTTTCTCAATTCTCACGGCCATGGGATCCTCCTTCAGCGGTTCTAGAAATATAACAGTGTTATATTTCAGGCTAAGTGAAGGTCGATGAGAACGTCAAGCACCTTCCGAGCGTCGGTTTGTAGCGATTGATCTCGGCGCGCGCGCGCGATCGTCAGGGCCCCGATGAGGGCTGCGAACAGGCTGTGCGCCCTCTCAATCGGGCTATGTTCTCGTGTTCGGGACGATGCGGCGAGACGTTCGAAACAGGCGGTGAAGATCTCGATCGTCTCGTTAAGCGCATCGTTGAGAGCCGCGTCGCGCTCGCTGCCAAGACCGGTCCGGCCATCCGGTTCAAACAGGTAGAGACCCAGTCGAAACTCAAACAAATGCGATTGATAATATTCAAAAAATGCTCTTGTCGCCGCCCTGAGCGCCTGATCGGGGCTCGCCTCCCTTGCGACGGCTGCCGCGACGACTGCGGAAAGCTCGCCGAGGCTTTCCTCGAGCAGTGCGGCGTAAATCTCTTCCTTGCTGGAGAACGACGCGTAGATTGCGCCGGTCGTGCATCCGGCCGCGGCTGCGATCGGACGCAGCCCTGCGCTGAGACCGCCGTGCTTCTCGAACACTGTGCGCGCCGCCGACAGGATCCGTCGGCGGCGCTCTTTCGTCTTCGTTTCTCGCGTCTCGTCGGACATGTCTCTCTCCTCTGCGTAACGATGTTACACGATTGAGGAGCTGATGTCGCCGACGCGGCGGCTGTCATCCGCGCCGGGTCAGGCCGCGTCTTTATTCCAGTCGAATTTTGCAAACGGCGCGTCGACCGGCGTGTCGGCGATGTGGTTCACGTAATTCGAGATCACCTTGTGGCTCAGACCAAGGATCACGTCGAACACGTTGCGTTTGGTAAAGCCGGCGGCCAGGAACGCGTCGATCTCTCCAGCGTCGACTTCGCCGCGCTTTTCGGTGACGGAAAGCGTGAACTGGCGAAGCGCCTCAAGCCTTGCGTCGGGGAGAGTCTGGCCCGCACGCAGAGCATCGACGACGTCTTCCGAAACGCCGTCCTTCAGCGCCAGGAATGTGTGTGCGGGCACGCAGTAATGACACGAATGATAGACGTTGATCGTCAGCCAGACGACGTGCCGCTCGTCGGTGCTCAGCGAGGAAGCGCTGAAGAGGTCATTGAGCTGCCCATACGCCTGATAGAGTACCGGGCTCTCCGCGAGAACGGCGTGAAGGTACGGCAACATGCCGCCGAATCTCATCTGCGATGCTTCGATCAGCGGTTTGGCTTCCGCGCTCGCGGTTTCCGCGGTGTATCGTGTGAATTCAACCATCTGGTTCTCCTGTCTTTGCGCGCGCCGCCGCCTGTGCGTTCGCGGCGCTCCCAACGCCAGAAGACTTGTGGATCGTCAGCCGAGTTCTCAACTGTACGGTTCAAAACTTTTCGGAGTGCTCTCGGGAACGTGAAAACGCCCTTGCGGCGCGATTAAGTTCGGGGAACCGCCATGTAGGTGCCAAGCCCAGAGGCGCAGAGCGTCTCCGCGCCGTCAGAGCCTAAGGCGTACACATCCATCTGGCAGATCGTCAGCGTCTTGCCGGCGCGCACCGCCTCCCCGCGAACCACAAGAGCGTCCCCTGCGCCTGGCGCCAGCAGATTGGTCTTGAACTCCACAGTGAGAACCTGTCGATCGGCCGGCATGAGCGACAGCGCGGCGAATCCGCCAGCGACGTCGATCAGCGTCGCGGTCGCGCCGCCATGAAAAAAGTCGTGATGCTGCGTTAGCTCGGGCCGCTTCGGCAGCTGGATCTCCACATATCCGGGCTCGACCGTTTCCAACTGCGCGCCAAGGAGACCCAGGAAACGCTGCGCCTGGAACGTGTCGCGCACCGAACGTTCAAAGTCTGGGTTGGCCGGCGCCAAGGATGCCATCGCTCAAGTCCTTCTTTTCATTCTCGCGTCGACGGGTTCGCGCGAAAGGGCATGGGGCGCGACCAGCAAACGACGCGGAAACGCACGCACCTTCTCGCCAAGTAGGAACGCGGTCGCGCCGCCACCCAAAAGTGGATCAAAGGTCGGGTCCGCAGCGTCCAAACCGCCCGTGTAAGCGCCGAAGGCCGGAAGGATCAAACGCCTCTCGTCCAAGAGGAAACAGCGACGGCTCAAGCGACGACCGCGAACGAACAGAGTCGCTTTCGGGTGATAATGGCCCGACACTTCAAAGGCGGAGCTCACCGGCGCCGCGATGTGACGAAACACGAGCCCGGCCGCGCCGTGTTCATCTGCGAACTCCCCACCGAGACGCGCCGAGAGCGCATCATCTCGGATTGGGTCGTGATTTCCCGCCACCCAGATCCAACGCCGCCCTCCCTGCAGAACTCGCAGCGCGACGATGTCTTCTTCGGTCAGCGCCGCGGCTGCGCGCGGGTCGTCAAAACTATCCCCGAGGCAGAGAACCGTTTCAGGCGCGCAGGCCTCGATCTCGTCGCGCAACCGATCGAGCGTCTCCACCGTGTCGTAGGGCGGCAGGAAGGGGCCGCCGCGCCGCGCCGTCCGCTCCGACTTTCCAAGATGCAGGTCGGCGACACAGAGCAGGCGCTGATCGGCCAGCCAGAGCGCGCCGCTCGGGCGGGCCTCAAGCGCGTTTCCGCCGAAGGAAAACCAAAAGGCTCCCCGGTTCGGAGAAGCGTCTTGATCTGGGTGTCTCGCAATAGCGCGTCGATTCATCCGCGCATCAATGCGAGGTCTGGCGCGCTTGGCAAGCAGAACGGGGCGTTGCGTTGCTCAAGCGAGACTAGAATGTTTTTGCCACGTCATACATCACCGGCTCGAAGCTGCGACACAGCTCGTTGATCCGCCGATTTCGCTTCCGCATCTCGGTGGTTCGCAACATTACCAGAAAGTCCTCGCGGCGCCGCCACTGCGAGTAGTTTGCGATCCGCGTCTGGGCGTCGTTGACGTGAAGCGCCGCCGAGATAAACCCGGGCTGGCGGCTGATGACTTTCTCATAGGCCGCGTCGAGTTCCTCGAGCAGATCGCTGAACGCTCCCGGATTGGTCTCGAAGGTCGTGATCACGGTTTGAAGGGTCTGGCCTTTCTCAATCGTCGGCATCGCATCCTCCTTGTGGCGCGGCCCGAGGCGCAAGTGCGTAGAGCCCGCCCGGTGACAGGAAGAGTACATCAAATGCGGGCGCTAATGACCGTTCTCCTTCAGAGAGGCCATGCGGCGCAGCTGCTCCGGCGAGCAAACCGAGACGATCAAGCCGTCGATGAACCGCCAGGCGTTCTCGGCGATGGCGTTCAGCGTGGCCGGAGGTTGATCGAGATTGCCGCGGATCTGCGCGGCGAAGTCCGCACACGCGTCTTTCAGCGTTCGTCTTTGCCGGCGGTCCGCATCCGCGAGCCAAAGATAACCGTCGAGCGCCTCGTCGCACCCGTCTTCCGTCGCCAGGTGCAGCCCTTTCGCGGCGTCGAGCGAAGCCCCGTCCGCATAGGTCGCTGGCAGCCCGAGCTTCAGATAGGGTATGGCGCGGTTGAAGTCAGAGAAGACGCCGTCAGGACTGGCTGGCGACGTCCAGACATGCACCATCGCCAGTCGGCTCCGCGTCACGCCATCGTCATCCTGAAAGCGGCTGTTGGCGAAGCGCTGGGCAACCCATCGAGCGAGGGGTCGGCTGTCGAGGCCTTCGTCGATGACCTGCTGCGCATTGTGGACGTGCCACCGGTCCTCGGACCCGGCAAAGCCGTCGGGCAAGGCCTCGCCCTCAGCGATGCGAACAACGAAGGCGACGCCCGTCAGCACCTTCTCGCCATCGATGGTCGTGTACATCAAGTTGGTCGGCCGAGAAAAGTCGAGCGGCTCTCCGCCGATATAGTCGCGCTCGTCTCGATTGCTCCAATGCTCGCCCATCGCTGGCACGTCGCGGGTCGTTCGCCGCCACCCGTCTTTTCGGGCGGCCGCTGGATCCTGATACGTCTTGATCGCGGCCGCGACCATCGCGAGCTGACCCTCCAGCGTATCGGCGGGCGTTTTCGTCTGCGCGTTCGACGCAGCGGACAACGCAAGGGCTGTGGCGAGGGCGGTCAGGCCAAGCGCCAAGGCGCGGGGCGGAAAAGCGCGCATCGGGAACCTCCGTCTGAGAGCTCCCAAAGCTGGCTGTCGCCATGCGCCGATTTCGCGGCTGGCGTGTAATCGGTTGTAACAGCGCGTTGCGCATCGTTTGGCGTCAGGATGGAGGCTTCAGCTCGTAGATCGACACCAACACGTCGCCCTCAGGCGTTCGGGCCGGCGTCGTCACTCGGCGATAGCCGTCGCCCTCAAAAGCGTCGAGGCGATCCCAATGCGCCGGCAGGTCCGCCGACTCGAAAATGTGCACTGCGATCTCAGGGCCTTCCGGGTTCAGGTAGATGCCAGGGCAGCCATGGGCCGCGCCCCAACCTTCTTCGGCGAGGTCTCCGCGAACCACGCCAGTCGACCAGGCGCCGTCCAGATCCGCCAACTCGTGATGGTTCACCTGCCCGGGAGCCAGAGTTCCATATGTCGCCAATCGATGGGCCGCCATGATGCGTAGATACCGCCTGCGTAAGAAAGGCCTGAAGTCTCGTAACGCATCTTATGTCTGGCGGCGACCATTTCGCAGGCCGGGTGTCAGATCACCGGGCGGCGCGGCGGTGATCAGGATGCAGACATCTGCCCAGGATGTGTTCGCTCGCGCCGATCACATCGGCGCTCGATCCGACGATCAGGGGGTCGGGGCGCCCGACCACGCGATAGTCTTTCTCCGGATAAGGAAGCGAGTACAAGAAGTGCTTCATGCAGTTGAGCCGCGCCCGCTTCTTGTCGTTCGACTTGATGATCGTCCAAGGCGCGTCGGCGGTGTCGGTATAGAAGAACATCGCTTCCTTGGCTTCGGTGTAGTCTTCCCACTTGTCGAGCGACAGCCGATCAATCGGCGAGAGCTTCCACTTCTTGAGCGGCTCCACCTCGCGCGACTTGAAGCGCCGATGCTGTTCGTCTTGCGTGACCGAGAACCAGTACTTGAAGAGCAGAATGCCGCTGCGCACCATCATGCGCTCAATCTCAGGCGTCTGCCGCATGAACTCCAGATACTCGTTGGGCGTGCAGAACCCCATGACGCGCTCGACGCCGGCGCGATTGTACCAGGAGCGGTCGAAGAGCACGATCTCGCCGCCTGCTGGCAGCTGGGAAATGTATCTTTGAAAGAACCATTGCGATTTCTCGCGATCAGTCGGCTTGTCGAGCGCGACGACGCGCGCGCCCCGCGGGTTGAGATGCTCTGTGAAGCGCTTGATGGTGCCGCCTTTTCCGGCCGCGTCGCGGCCTTCGAAGAGCAGAACCAGCTTCATCCCCTCGGAGCGAACCCAATCCTGAACCTTGAGCAACTCAACCTGAAGCTCGGCCTTGCGCTTCTCGTAGGAGGCGCGTGAGATCTTTTTCTTGTAAGGGTATTCCCCGTTCTCGAACAGCCGCCGTATCGCATCAGGATCGTGACGCATCTCGGAGAGACTGTTCTGCGGATTGTCCTGTGTCGCTTGGAACGCGGGCTGGTCTTCGGGCGCTTCCGAGATCGGCGTTTTGAGATCCGCGTTCGCGTCGGAGACGACGCCCTGATCGGCGGTTGAGGTTGGCTTTGCGACAACGTCGAGCGACGCCGGCTTCTCAAGGACTTTCTGCATTGCTCTGCTACTCTTTGCGTCTAATATCTGCGGCGAATAGCTGGAATTGTTACAGTTTTGGCCGTGTTGAGCCTTGATGCCTATCAATTTCAAGACGCCTGTCGGACAATTGGGATGTCGTTACTGCGGCTGCATCGCCTCTGCGACGATCGCGTCGGCTTCTTCTTCCAGCAGGCGTTCCTCGGCCCATCCGCCCGACACCGGCTCACGCCCCATCTCGAGCATGATCGGCGCGGCGAGAGGCGAGAGCCCGCGCAGGCGCCGGTGGCGGATGCGCCCGCCGACGCGCTGGAGCATTTCTTCGACTCGGGAGAAATCGACCACGCCGCGCATCGCTTCGCGGCGCGTGATCTCGAGCATCAGATGATCCGGGTCGTGGCGCAGCAGCGTGTCGTAAAGAATGTCCGAGCTGAAGGTCGCCTGCCGCCCCGTTTTTTTTGCGCCCGGAAAACGGCGTTCGATCAGCCCGGACACCACCGCCGCCTGCCGGAACGTGCGCTTCATGACCGAGCTTTCGGCCAACCACTGATCACACCCATCGCGAAGCCCGGCCGGCTCGAACAGCCAGGCCGGCTCCTCGACCGGCGACAAGCCCCAGATCATCACCGCATAGTCGTTGGCGACGAACCCGAGCGGATCTAGGCGCGCCTCCTCAAGCCGCTTCGTCAGCAACAGTCCAAGTGTTTGATGGGCGTTTCGTCCGGCGAAACCGTAGGCGACGAGAAACTCCTTGCCGCCGCGCGGAAAGCTCTCGACCAACAAGCTGTCGGCGGCGGGCATCTCCGAGCGCTCGACCTGCAGGCGCAGCCATTGCGCGACGGGAACGGGCAGATCGGCCCAGGTTTCGCGCGCGTTGAGCATCGCCAGAACGCGATGCGCCAGGTACGTCGAGATCGGCAGCTTGCCACCGGCGAAGACAGGGATCTTGGGCTCCTTACCACCCGCTGCCGAGACCTCTAGAACCATCTCGCGCAACGCGTCGAACCGGACGACCTTGCCGCCGATCAAGAAACTGTCGCCGGGTCGCAGCGTGGCCGCGAACGCTTCTTCAACCTCGCCAAGCTGCGGGCCGCCGCCGCGACGACCCATGCGCACTTTCAACGTCTCCGCTTCGACGATGGTGCCGATGTTCATGCGGATGCGTCGCGCTGCGCGGGGGTCCCGCAAGCGCCACAGGTTGTCAGGCCCTTGAAGCAAGCGTCGCCATTGATCATAGGCGCGTAGGGCGTAGCCGCCGGTTGCGCAGAAATCGAGGCAGCAGTCGAAATCCGCACGGCTCAGCGTGCTGTAGGCGCCGGCCTTGCGCACCTCCTCGAACAACGCGTCCGCATCGAACGGTCCAGCGCACGCGATGAGCAAGAGATGCTGACACAGCGTATCCAGCGTGCCCGGCGGCAGACCCTCGCCGTCGAGCTCGCCGGCTTCGACCGCCTCGAGCGCGGCGCGACACTCAAGCACTTCGAACCGGTTGGCGGGGACTAGGATCGCTCGGCTGGGGGCGTCGTGACGATGGTTGGCGCGGCCGATCCGTTGGACGAGCCGCGTGACGCCTTTCGGCGCGCCGACCTGGACCACCAGATCGACGGCGGCCCAGTCGACGCCAAGGTCCAGCGACGATGTCGAGACGACGGCGCGCAAGTCTCCCGCGGCCATGGCCGCTTCCACTCTCTCCCGGGTCTCTCGCCCCAGCGAGCCGTGGTGCAGCGCAATCGGAAGTGCATTGGCGTTTTCCTTCCATAGCGCTTGGAAGAAGAGCTCGGCCTGCGCCCTGGTGTTGATAAAGACCAGCGTGGAGCCTGCTTCTTCAATCTCGCGCATCACCGCGCTGGCGGCGTACCGTCCGCCCATGCCCGACCAGGGCGGGTCGCCAGCCTCATCCAGGATACGAATGTCTGGATCGGGGCCTGGCGCGGCGAAAACAAGCTCGGCTCGGCCGGGCTCTAGCCAGTCCGCCAGGGCTCTCGGATCTTCGGTCGTGGCGGAGAGCCCGATCCTGCGGTGGTCGGGCGCCAGAGTGCGCAACCGAGCGAGACACAGGGCCAGTTGGTCCCCGCGTTTCAGACCGGCCAAAGCGTGGATCTCATCGACGACCACCGCTCTCAGATCTGCGAACAATCGCGGCGCATGCTCCTGCGCCAAAAGCAGGGCGAGGCTTTCCGGCGTCGTCAAAAGAATATGCGGCGGGTCGACCTTCTGGCGCGCTTTGACGTGGGATTTGGTGTCTCCGGTTCGATCTTCGACGCGAATGGGAAGCCCCATTTCTTCGATGGGGGTCGAAAGATTGCGCCGAATGTCGACCGCCAGAGCCTTCAACGGCGATACGTACAGCGTATGCAGTCCGACCATCGGCGATGCGGTCAGCTCGATGATGGTGGGCAGAAATCCGGCCAGCGTCTTACCGGCCCCTGTCGGCGCCACGAGCAAAGTCGCCGCCTCGGGGCGCGCGCGCGCGAGCAGTTCAATCTGATGGGGATGGGGGCGCCAGTTGCGTCTGGCGAACCACTGCGCGACGGGGGATGGGATCGCGGAGTGTTCGATAGCGTCCAGGGCGGGTCCGTCGGCGTTCATTCGTCGACAGATAGGGCGATCAACTTGCGAGGCCTAGCCGCCGCGACTGCGCGACAGCGCGTTTTCGCCTTAGATGACGCCGGTGGCGCCGAGTTGACCGATCGCGGTCAGGGCTCCGACGAGCGCGAGCACGCTGATCAACCGCTTCGGCTGGTCTGGCATCGCAACATCGATTGCAGGCTTGCGATCGAAGCGGATCTCTCTGGAAAGGTCACGCTGGCCGTAGTGGCTGCGGGCCCAGATCATTGGATCAGAGCCAAAATCCCAGGTCTCCGCGTCGCGAGCGATCTCGATACGCTCGCCCTTTGCTTTCAGGCGCGCGTTCCGCGGCGAAGTCACGCCACGAGCGGCGTCCAGGATGGTGCCGGCGGCTGGTTTTTGCTTCACTGGTTCGACGGAGGCGTCGAACGGATCATAATAGCGCATCTTTCTGTCCCCCATTTCGATCTCGCCGAATCAGTCGGCGAAACTTCCTTGGTGCGAGTGATGGTGAACGCGAAAGCTTTACTGGAGCTTAATGCTAACGGGCTGTTTTGCCCGTTAGGCGAATTTTACGTCGATCCGGTGAGGCCAGTGGCCCGCGCCGTCGTCACGCATGCGCATGGCGATCATTGTCGTCCAGGTCATGAGGCCCTGTTGGGAACTCCCCACACGATTGAAATCGCACGGACTAGATACGGCCCGAATGGTTTCTCTAAGGTTAAGGAAATACGCTATAACGGCAATATTCGCCTAAAAGGTGTAAAGGTCCGCCTCATTCCCGCGGGACACGTCCTTGGATCCGCACAGGTGGTGATCGAAGCAAAGCTCGGCGGGAAGACCGTTCGAGCCATCGTTTCGGGCGATTACAAGCGGCGCTTTGACCCAACTTGCGAACCATTTGAGCCAATGCCGTGCGATCTGTTTGTAACCGAAGCCACATTCGGTCTTCCGGTTTTTCGTCATCCGCCGACCGAAAAAGAGGTTGGGAAGCTCCTCGCCTCGCTTTCCGCCTTCCCCGAGCGAGCGCACGCTGTGGGCGTATACCCGCTCGGCAAATGCCAGCGGCTCATTGCGGAGCTTCGTCGCGCGGGTTGGGATGCGCCGATCTACTTGCACGGCTCTTTGCGCAAACTCACCGATCTCTATCAACGGCTCGGCGTTGAATTGGGCGAAACGCGCGATGCGACGGCATCTGCAAAGGCGGAGATGGCGGGGCAGGTGGTGCTGGCTCCGGCGTCGGCGCTGTCCGACAAATGGGCGCGGCGCCTGCCGGACCCGCTGATCTGCGGCGCGAGCGGTTGGATGACGGTGCGCCAACGCGCGAAACAACGCGGCGTCGAGTTGCCGCTGATCATCTCGGACCACGCCGACTGGGACGAACTGCGCCAGACGGTTGAGGAAGTCGATCCAGAGACGCTTTGGGTCACGCACGGCGCCGAAGAAGCGCTGGTGCACTGGCGGCGCAGCCAGGGATACGAGGCGGCGGCGCTCTCCATCGCGGGTCGCAGCGACGAGGGCGACGCGTGACCCCTTTCGCCCAGCTTCTGACGAGCCTCGTCTTCACGCCGTCGCGCAATGCGAAGTTGCGGCTGCTCATGCGGTACTTCGACAAGGCGCCTGATCCGGATCGCGGCTGGGCCCTGGCGGCGATCGCCGGAGAAATGGATCTGCGCGCGGTTCAGCCCTCGGTCATTCGCGGTCTCGTCGAGGAGCGGGTCGATCCAGTCCTGTTTCGGCTCTCTTATGACTATGTGGGGGATCTGGCGGAGACCGTCTCGCTGATCTGGCCGGCCGAGCCAGAGGGAACATCGGTGCGGCTGTCGGGTGTGGTCGACCAGCTCGCCGCGGCGTCGCGCTCTGAAACGCCGGCGCTTCTGGTGCGGCTCTTCGATCAACTGCCGCCGGAAGAACGGTTCGCCCTCATCAAGCTGGCGACGGGCGGCATGCGGGTCGGCGTCTCGGCCCGCCTGGCGAAGACAGCGCTGTCTGAATGGGCTGGCGAGCAAGGCGTCGACGCGCCGGTTGAACGGATCGAGGAACTCTGGCACGGGCTCGAACCGCCTTATGTGGCTCTGTTCCAATGGCTGTCCGGCGGGGGACCTGAGCCTGACGTCGACCTGTCGCTCGCGTTCCGGCCGATGATGCTCGCGCATCCGATCGACGCAGCGCTCTACTCGGCCGATGAACTCAAGGCCAACGCCGAAAGCGAAGAAGCGACGCGCGCGCGACTGGCGGAACGGCTCGCGCCTTCGGACTTCGCCGCGGAGTGGAAGTGGGACGGCATCCGCGTTCAAGCGGTCGCGACCGACAACGGCCGAAAGATCTACTCGCGAACAGGCGAAGACATCGGCCACTCCTTTCCTGACCTGGTCGAGGCCATGCGATGGCGCGGATGCGTGGATGGCGAACTTCTGGTTGTCCGAGATGGAGAGGTCGCACCGTTCTCCGATCTGCAGAAACGACTGGGACGCAAGACTGTCTCCGCCAAGATGCTCCGCGATTTCCCCGCGCATATTCGCGCGTACGATCTGTTGCATGACGGCGAGACGGATCTTCGGGGCCGACCATTTGCCGAGCGTCGCACGCGTCTGGAAGCCTGGGCGTCGGAGGCCGAGGCTGATCGCCTCGATCTCTCGGGCATTGTCGATTTCGCGCAATGGGACGCTCTTGCGGAGATCCGCGCCGGGGCGCGGGCGGCTGCGCAGGAAGGCTTGATGCTCAAGCGCAGAGACGCCGTCTACGTCGGAGGACGGCCGATCGGCCAATGGTTCAAGTGGAAGCGCGACCCGCTGACTGCGGACTGCGTGCTGATGTACGCGCAACGCGGCCACGGCAAGCGCAGCTCGTATTACTCCGACTATACGTTCGGGGCATGGCGTGGGGGCGAAGACGGGCCCGAACTGACCCCGGTCGGCAAAGCTTATTCAGGGTACACGGACGAAGAGCTGCTCAAACTTGATCGCTGGATCCGAAACAACACGACCGACCGGTTCGGTCCTGTGAGGGCCGTGAAAACGGAGCTCGTTTTCGAGGTTGCTTTCGACGCGGTTCAAGTCTCGACGCGGCACAAGTCAGGCGTCGCGATGCGGTTCCCGCGCATCAAGCGCATTCGCTGGGACAAGCCGGCCCATGAGGCGGACCGGCTTGAAACCTTGCAGCGGATGATCCGCGACTAGGACGACCTAGTTGGTGGTCCCGGTTCCTGTTCCCGTTCCTGTTCCGGTGTCAGGCGTCGTGGCCGAGTCGATCACTTCCTGCACGCCGGATATGTCGACGCCAATCGCCGGCAACACGCCGAGCAGTCCGAACGCGATCAGGAACAAGGCCATGATGCTTTCGAGAAAGTCTTTCTTCACAAGGCCGATCAGCCCGCCGACGAGCGCGAGCAGCGGCAGAAGCGGAATTCCATAAACGTCTGTGGGCATTGGTGTAGCTCCCTTTTTTGGTTCGGGCGCAGGTGAACAGCCGCGTCCCGGGTCGGAGCGTTAACCTCAATCCGCGACAATTTCACGGCTTCGTGATCGACGCGGACCCACAGCGGGAACGGATCGTCTCGACGTCGTTGCGGGATTGCCTCAGCTGGTCGCGAGCCTTCCGCTCAAACCCCAAGCTGCGCCTTGACGATTGGCGCCAGCCCAGTGGCCGCGACCCACAAAAGATAAGCCGCCGCCACATCGCGCAGACCTTTCTCGTTGAAGAGAATGATCAAGCCGCCGAGCAACGCCAGAACCGGCTCCACAGGGATCTGCATCATTTCGCCCTTTCCCAAATTCCCATGACGACAGTGGTAGCGGACGCGGAGCGCCGCGTCAGCCGTCGCCGGCAATTCGAACGCTTGGTTTCGGAAGTGTGGCTTGAAAACCGGAAGGACGGTGACACGTTCCGGATCAGAGAAACGGGTCCTCCGCTTCTCAGGGATCCGGCTGGTCAGGCTTTCCAACAGCTCAGATAGGTCGGGTCCCGCCGATCGGATTGCCGGATCAGCTCTCCTCGATCGGGTAGAAGATGAGCGTGTTGCCGAAATTGTCGGCGACCTTCATCTCCTCAAGGCCCCAGGGCATCTTCTCAAGGCCCGGCTGGGCGTACTTGTACGACTTGCGTTGAAGCGATGCGTGAAACTTTCTCAGGTCGGCCACTGGAATGCGCGCGGTCGAGCCGGGCGTCGCATCGCCGGAATGCTCCGAGAGATGCAGAATGCAATCGCCTAACCGGATTTGAAGGTAGATCGGCGTGTCTGGCTCGAACCTGTGTTCCCAGTCGACGCTGAAGCCCAGAAAGTCGAGGTAGAATTCGCGCGCCTTGCCCTCGTCGAAGATCCGGTGAATGGGAATAGCTGCGTCGAAACTCATCGAGACCTCCCTTAGTGTTCAGCGCAGTTTTCCGAAAACAAAAGGGCCGCCCGAAGGCGGCCCAGCGTGTTCGGGTCCGATTGAGCTCACGCGACGATCATCTGGAACAGGAAGCCCGACATGATCGCACCGGCGACGCCCAGACCCAGATAAACGGCGAAGACCTCACGCTTGACGAGGCTGAAGACCGCGGCCATCGCCGGGATCGAGCTGACCGCGCCTGCGACGAGGAAGGCGACGGCCGCGCCAGGCTGCATTCCTTGCTCGACGAGGCCCGCGACCATCGCCGGGGCGACATAGCCGTTGAGGTAGGCCGGCATCCCGACCAGGGCGGAGATGACGATCGGCGACAGACCTTCGCCGCCGACAACCGACGCGACTGTCTCAGCCGGCATATAGAGGATCAGCGCAGCTTCGAGCATGTAGGCGAAAGCCAGCCAGCGCAGCAGGAAGATACCCTGGGTGACGGCCGTCTCGCGGAACACCGCAACACGCTGTTCTTCCCCCCAGAACCGCCAGATCGGCTTGCCTGACATCGGCGACGGACCGCAGCCGCAGCACCCTTTCTGTTCGACCTTGCGCAGCGGATCGGAAAACGCCCCGCCGGCCATCATCGCCCGCAAGGCGAAGCCGCCGAACAGGCCCAGCGCCACGGCCGCCACGCCTTTGGCGATGGCGTATTCCCACCCCAACGCCGCTGCGGTGATCAGGAACGTCGGCGGGTCCATCAAGGGCGAGGACAGCCAGAACGCCATCACCGCGTAAAGGGGCGCGCCCAGCGCCAGCAGGGCGGCGATGAAGGGGATGACCTCGCAGGAGCAGAACGGCGCGAGCCCGCCGACAAGAGCCGCCACGACGATCATCCGCGAGGGCGAGCCTTTGAACGCTTCAGCGACCATCGTTTCAGCTCCGGTTGCTTTCAGGTAGGCGAGCAAACCGACGGCGATGGCGATATAGATCGACGTTTGCGCCAAGGCGCTCAGCGCGATGGTCATGAACGCGATGATCTGAGCTGGATCGAGCCAAAGAACAATCAGCGGAATGACCGCGATCAGGACCAGAACCCAGTCGATCTTCAGATCGCCTTTCCAGATCGAGTTGAGTGATTGAACGAGAGCGGTCATTCCGCGGCCTCCAAAACAGGGAACTGGTCTCTGGACCCGTTGGGGTCGCGGACACGAACTATGACACGAACACTGAAGTCTGGACGGGTCAGCGCTCTGTCGGCGTGATCGACAAAGGCGCGACACCCAGCGTCTTCCGCGCCGATGTCTCGAAAGCCTGAAACGCGCTCGGTCGCAATGGCTTGCGGCTGTGGAGGCCATTGATCCATCGCGCGGGGCGCGCCCAGCCACTGGCCTGCTCGACCCATCCTGCCGGTTTCAATGTCTGTGGCACGGATCACGCCAAGCCCCCTTTCACAGCTATTCAGCAGCCTGCGCGGCGCTCGCGTCCGCGCAGCACTCTCTCGTCAGATATCCGGCCAGCGCTTCGATCCGTTCGACCTCGGCTCGGCAGATGAGGCTGCGGCCGTCGCGCTCTTGGCTGACAAGCGCGCATTGGCTGAGAAACTTGAGGTGATGGCTCAGGGTCGAGCCAGCCATGCCCAGCCGTTCCTGCAGCGCGCCGACGGTCAATCCTTCAGGGGCTGCGCGCACCAAAGTCCGCACAATCTCCAAACGCGCTTCCGATCCCAGCGCGGCGAACGCCTGCGCCGCGTCGAGGTGGTCCGTGGTTTCTGTCTTTAAATCCATAATTCCAGAAATATCGAAATAATAACGAATGTCAACGATCGCGTACAAAGCGATCGGGGTTTGCGCTGCGCGGAGATCTCGCGCAAAGTTCCCGAGAGCAACTTCGAAAAGTACAAAGCCGCGCCAATTCTGCGGCCTCGTCAAAAACAAGCGCTTGGGAGAAAACGAATGCCGACAGTTTCCATGACCGTAAACGGCAAGGCCGTCGCCAGCGACGTCGAAGGGCGAACGCTTCTCGTAGATTTTCTGCGCGAGAACCTTCGTCTCACCGGCACGCATGTCGGCTGTGACACCTTGCAATGCGGGGCCTGTGTGGTGCATGTGAACGGCGACAGCGTGAAAGCGTGCTCGATGCTGGCGTTGTCAGCCGAGGGAGCGGAGATCACGACGATTGAGGGGATCGCCAACCCGGATGGATCGCTTTCGGTGCTTCAGCGGGCTTTTCAGGATCACCACGGTTTGCAGTGTGGCTTCTGCACGCCCGGTATGGTGATGTCCGCAGCGGATCTTCTGAAGCGCAACGCCAACCCGAGCGAGCGGGAAGTGCGCGAGTGGCTTGAGGGCAATCTCTGCCGCTGCACGGGCTACCACAACATCGTCAAAGCGATCCTCGCGGCCGCCGCTGAAATGCGCGGCGAGAAGATCGCAGCTGAATAACATCGTCGAACAACAAGAATTCCAGCCTGCGCAAAAAACGACGCGGCTGATTGGGAGGACTTGAGATGCCAAGAGATGAAGCTGTCGCCTCGGGCGGTATCGGCAAGGCGGTCAAGCGCCGCGAAGATGTGCGGTTCCTGACCGGGAAAGGCACCTACACGGACGACATGAACCGCCCAGATCAAACCTATTGCGTGTTTCTCAGATCCAATGTGGCGCACGGTCAGATCACGCGCGTGGACACGGCGGCTGCGTCCGCGATGCCGGGCGTCGTGCGCATCTTCACCGGCGAGGATATCGCCGCCGCCGGCCTCGGCGGCGTTCCCTGCGGTTGGGAGATCACCAGCTCAAACGGCGAGAAAATGAAGGAGCCCGCGCACCCGATCCTCGCGCAGGGCAAGGTCCGGCATGTGGGCGATCCGATCGCCGCTGTCGTCGCGGAGAGCCGTGAGGCGGCGAAGGACGCCGCTGAGGCCATCGGTCTCGAAATCGAAGAGATGGGCGCGGTCGTGAACATGACGACGGCGATCCAGGGCCACGGCGCGCCTGTGCACGACGAGGCCGAGGACAACCTGTGCTACGACTGGGATCTGGGCGACAAGGACGCGACCGATGCGGCGTTCGCAAACGCGACGCATGTCACGACTCTGGAGTTCGTGAACAATCGTATGATCCCCAATGCGATGGAGCCGCGGGCGGCGATTGGCGAATACGACGCTGCGCGTGATCAGCACACCCTCTACACCACGAGCCAGAACCCGCACGTGATCCGGCTTTTGATGGGCGCGTTCGTGCTCAACATCCCCGAGCACAAGTTGCGTGTGATGGCGCCGGATGTCGGGGGTGGCTTCGGGTCGAAGATCTTCCACTACGCTGAAGAGGCATTCGTCACCTGGGCGTCGAAGGAGATTGGCCGGCCGATCAAATGGACGGCGGAACGCTCCGAAAGCTTTGTCACGGACGCGCATGGCCGCGACCACGTGACCAAAGCAGAACTCGCGATGGACAGCGAAGGCAAGTTCCTCGCGCTGCGGGCCGACACGCTGGCGAATATGGGGGCCTATCTCTCGACCTTCGCGCCTTGCGTGCCGACATGGCTGCACGGCACGCTGCTCGCGGGCCAGTACGCGCATCCGGCGGTGCATTGCCGCGTCCGCGCGGTTTTCACCAACACGGTGCCGGTCGACGCCTATCGCGGCGCAGGCCGGCCGGAGGCGACCTATCTGCTCGAGCGGCTGATCAACAAGGCGGCGCAGGAGATCGGTCTCGATCAGGTCGAGATCCGGCGCCGCAACTTCATTCGTCCCGACCAGTTTCCTTACGACACGCCGGTGGCGCTTCAGTACGACACTGGCAACTACCTGGCGACGCTCGCACGCGCGCTTGAGATGGCGGACTACGCCGGCTTCAACGCCCGCAAGGCCGAGTCCGCCGCCCGAGGGAAACTCCGCGGCATCGGTCTGAGCTGCTACATCGAGGCCTGCGGGATCGCGCCGAGCTCGTTGGTTGGCGCTTTGGGCGCGCGGGCGGGTCTTTACGAGGCGGCTTCCGTGCGCGTGAATCCGACCGGTTCCGTCTCCGTCTTCACGGGCTCGCACAGCCACGGGCAGGGACACGAGACCACGTTCGCCCAGGTCGTCGCAGACCGCCTTGGCATTCCTTACGAGAGCATTGAGATCGTTCACGGCGACACCGACCGTGTGCCGTTCGGTATGGGCACCTACGGTTCTCGAAGCCTCGCGGTGGGCGGCACCGCCATCGTCAACGCGGTGGACAAGGTGATCGCCAAGGGCAAGAAGATCGCCGCTCACTTGATGGAGGCGTCCGAGGCCGACGTCGTATTCGAGGACGGTCAGTACAAAGTCGCCGGCACCGATAAGGCGAAAGCCTTCGGCGAAGTCAGTCTCGCGGCCTACGTGCCGCACCAGTACCCGATCGAGGACATCGAGCCAGGTCTGGAGGAGACGGCGTTCTACGATCCCAAGAACTTCACGTTTCCGGCGGGATCCTATCTCTGCGAAGTCGAAGTCGATCCCGACACCGGGAAGATCGAGGTGCTCGGGTTCTGGGCGGCGGACGATTTCGGCAATGTCGTGAACCCGATGATTGTCGAGGGCCAGGTGCATGGCGGGCTGGTTCAGGGCTTGGGCCAGGCTTTCATCGAGAACTGCGTCTATGACGAGAACGGACAGCTGCCGTCGGGCTCTTACATGGACTATGCGATGCCGCGGGCTGGCGACTTCCCGAGCTTCGAGGTCGACACTTGCGTGACTGCGTGCACGCACAATCCGCTTGGCGTGAAAGGGTGCGGCGAGGCCGGGGCCATCGGAGCGCCTCCAGCCCTTGTCAACGCGGTTGTCGATGCCCTGTCGGCCTACGGCGTGGACCATATCGACATGCCTCTGAGCCCTCAGAAGGTCTGGGCGACGATACAAGCCGCCAAGCCCGCGATGGCGGCCGAGTAAGCGACGAGATCGGAGACACCCATGTACAATTTCGATTATGTGAAACCGGCCAGCGTCGCGGACGCCGTCGCAGCCCTGCAAGGCGAAGATGCGCAGGCGATCGCCGGTGGTCAGACGTTGATCGCGACCATGAAGCAGCGCCTGGCGCAGCCGCGGACCCTCGTGGATTTGACGGGCATCACGGAGATGCAGGGCATTTCCGTCGACGGCGGAGTGGTGAGCGTTGGCGCAGGAGCGCGCCATGCGGAGGTTGCGGGCTCGGCTGAAGTGCGCGGCGCCATCCCTGCGCTCGCGGATCTCGCGGGCAAGATCGGTGATCCGCAGGTCCGTAACCGCGGAACGATCGGCGGCTCGATTGCGAACAATGACCCGTCTGCGTGTTACCCGGCCGCTGTGCTCGGACTTGGGGCGACGGTGGTGACCAACGCGCGTGAGATCGCCGCTGCGGACTTCTTCCAGGGCCTTTACACGACCTCGCTGAATGAAGGGGAGGTTGTGACGGCGGTGAAGTTTCCCGTCGCGGCAGCCGCAAGCTGGCAAAAGTTCGAGCAACCCGCGTCTCGTTTCTCTCTTGTCGGGGTCTTCGTTGCGAAGGTCGAGGGCGAGGTTCGTGTCGCGGTCACGGGCGCCTCGGAAGAAGGCGTGTTCCGGGCCGCCGCGCTTGAACAAGCGCTTGCGTCCGATTTCTCTGCCGCGGCCGTCGAGGGAGCTTCCGTTTCCTCGGCCGGAATGATCGCAGACTTGCACGGAACGCCTGACTATCGGGCCAACCTTGTGAAAGTCATGACGAAGCGGGCGGTTGAAGCGATGAGCTGATCCGCTCGATCGCGAACCAGCATATGTCTCAGGCGGCCGATGGGTTGGCGGCCTGGGGCGTCTGTGTTTCGGCGGTGTCGAGCAGGTACTGACGCGCTTGCAGGATCCAGCCGCGGGCTGGATGATGCAAAACCGCGGCGAGAACCGTGATCAGCCGTGGTTTGATCAAGACTGTTTCGATCGAAACAACCGTCTCGTCTCCAGTGCGCGCCTCCAGCGCGATTTTGTTTGCGCCATTGTCGATATCGATCGCCGGTTGATGTGCTGACTGAAGGCGCCGCAGTTCGAAGGACGCGCCCTCGCGGACGTTCGAAAGCTCGACGAACCTCTCTTTGCCTTCCCAAACTCCGCCCAGGACAAGACGCAAGCGGTTGGGCGATCCGAGCACCGGGTCGATGCGGAGAAGCGACTTGTCCCATGGATCAGCGCTGAGCCTCGGGAACAACACAGCCCAAGTCCGAGCAACCTCGCCCGGCAGCGAGGTGCGCAACTGGAAGCGGTGGGTAAACGGCGACCGCGTGGCGTAGAGACCAACGAGCGCGCCGCCGACGACGACGACTGTGAGCGTGAGACTGAGCCAGACAGTATCCGTAAACAGGATGTTCACGAACTGATGGGTCAGAACCACCCCTGCCAGCGCTGTTGCGGCTCCGAGAAACAGATGACCAAAGCGCGGAAGCAGAGCCAGCCCCATCGCAATGAACAATGCGCCTGCCGTGCTCGCAAGGAGAGGCCGATCGCTCGCCAACGCGTCCGCTGGCGCCACGAGCATCACAGCCGCCGCGATCAAGGGCAGGCGCGTGCGCCACAGTTCCAGGAGTTCTTTGAATTCACCGCTCATATAAGAAGGGTAGGCGAAAAGAGTTGCCGGAGCCTTTATAACTTATGGCTCAAATCGGAAAAAAGGACTAGTCCCGAGATGATGAGGCGGCCCTTCGCGTGTCGTCATCCAAGGCTGTCCACCACTCCGAGTAGCTGCTGTCGATAGGATCTGCGCCAGACTCGTCCGGCGCGCCGTCGCTCCACCACACGGGCCCCTTTTCGCCGAGCGCGCGCTTCGCCTCCTGAACGGCGGACCACGCCGCCTCGCGCTTCGTTTCGGTTTGAGCGCGGCGCGTGGCGAGGCGCGCCTGCATCAGCTTCTTGATCCACGCTCGGCGCTCGCTGACCGGCAGGGTCGGGTCTGAATTGCGTTTCAAACGACCCCGCGAAACGACGTAGCGTCCATCCGGGGTTTCGACGCGTCGCTTGCGCATGGTTCAGATTTTGACCGGCAGCTTGCGTAGAAAGTCGGCGCAATCGCGCGCGTCTATCTCTGCGAGACGGATCAAGCTGTCGAAATGGCGGCTGAGCGCTTCGATGTGAGCTTGCGCGTTCAATACGAAGTACATGTCGCCCATGTAGACGGCTGCGCGTTTCGCTCCGAAGACGGTGTAGGGGGCGGAGAAAGCCGCGCGGCCGTCAAAGAGAAACATGCGAAAGGCGGGGAACAGCTCTTCGACGAGCCGGGCCATGTGAGTGATTTGCTTGAAGCGGATTTCCGCTGGCAGGCCGGAATAGACGCCGCCGCCTTCGGCCAGCATTTCGAGGCGCTGCCGCGGCAGACAAACCTCCATATCGCTCTGGGGCGTTCGCGTCAGCTCCAGCGTCTCGCGGTCGGTGTCGAGGCGGTTCTCGATCATCGGCCGAACGTTCGCTGCGAATTCATGCTCTGTAATCTCGGGGATCCTGAGCAGATCCGGCAGATGCGACGGAACGTAACGGATCTTGGCGCCTTGCGCTTCTCTGCGCCATTCGAGAAGGCGACTGTCGTCGGCGCGGTCGGCGCGTTCCTCGATCGCCACTTCCGGAGCGACCTCTGCGGCGAGCGAGTCGTCCTCTGAAAGACCGAGCAGCCAGTCGAGGCTGACGCCCTGCGTCCGAGAAATCGCAGCCAGTGTTTCAGCGCGGGGCAGCCGCGCATCCTTGGCGGCGAAGAGCTGTGAAAGCGCGGACCGATCGATGCCGATAACCTTCGCGAAGGCCGACTTGTTCAGGCCCGACCGCCGAATAACTTCATCAAGTCGCTCACGAAATTTGGGGCCCAACGCGCGACGATCGAGGGCGCCTCGGCCGCTTTTTACGAGTGCGGGCGGTGAACCTTCTGGGGTCTGATCGCCGCCCGCGTCGTCATTATCTGTGCTCATGTTGCGCATTATACCAACAACTGTAGACAAATCAAAACAACTGAGCAGAGAATGTTACAACTCTCCCATCCCGCAATGACACGAAATGAGGTAACGTTTCGGTGAGCTTGGAGGAGATATGTCGCGGTCACGTTCGCCCCAAAATAACGCCGAACCTGTGGGAACAGCCGATCCCTTGAGACAGCCAGATGCGCTGGCTGGCTCGTCGCAGAACCGATTTTGGAAGCATACTGTCAAGGAATGGCCGACATGGCTCGCGCTCTTGGCGTGTTATGGCGGCTGGGCGGTTGTCGTATGGCATCACGAGGCGCTCGGGGGGTGGCTCTTCGCAGCGCTCGCAGGCTACCTGGTCGCGTTGCATGCAAGTCTGCAGCACGAGGTTCTGCACGGACATCCGACGCGGTCGCGCGCGGTGAACGAAGCGCTCGTGTTTCCGAGCCTCAACTTGTTCATTCCCTATCGACGCTTCCGCGACACGCATTTGCGCCATCACCACGACGAGCGCCTCACCGACCCGTACGACGATCCTGAGAGCTGGTACCTCAGCGCGGACGATGCGCGCGCATTATCGGCTCCGATGACCATGGTGCTCCGTTTCAACAGCACCTTGGGCGGGCGGCTTTTGATCGGGCCGTTCTTGTCCGTCTTCGGCCTGTTTCGCGCGGATGTTCGAGAAGGCGGGCCGCGGATCGTCGATGCGTATCTGCGTCACCTGATCGGAATTACGTTGGTGCTTGCGTATGTCTGGGGCGTCTGTGGGCTCAATCCTCTTTGGTACGTTTTGCTGGCGAGCTGGCCGGGGCTTTCGTTGTTGATGCTGCGGACCTTCGCCGAGCATCAGGCGGCGGTCGCGACATCAGAGCGAACGGCGATCGTCGAAGCAGAGGCGCCGCTTGCGTTCCTGTTCCTGAACAACAATTTGCATGCGGTGCATCATGCGAACCCCTCGGTCTCGTGGTTTGCGCTGCCAGAGCTCTGGCGTCAGGAGCGGGCTCAGGTGCTTGAAAGAAACGGCGGCTACTACCTGCCTGGATATGCGACGATCGCCTGGCGTTGGATGTTTCGCAGCAAAGAGCCGATCGCGCACCCGTATCGACGAACCCAGTGTGCGGAGCGCGGCCGGCCGGTCGCCGTGACACCCACGCCCACGCACAACGTTCAGGTCGCCGCCGCGTCCAAGGACTGATCGATCGCCTCGACATTGCGCCCAAAACGGTCGGAGTGTCTTGTGAGGCGATCGCCGAGCGTTTTATGAAGGCTGCATGAGCCGTCACTCCTCGAGACTTCGCCGATCACAGGCTTTCGTCCTCTTGGCTTGTTTGCTGAGCGCCTCGCTTGTCGGCGAGCCAAGAGCATGGGCTACCCCAATTGGGGTCGAGGCGTCGCGAGCGCCGGTCGATGGACTCGGCGTGCTCGACGGGACCGCCGTCATTCTCCACCGCGCGGGCGAAGGCCTTGAGATCACGACCATCAGCCCTCTCGAAGACTACGATCCCACCGTACCGGCAGCCACGGCCGAGATCCTGTCGGCCATCCGCGCGCGCGACGCGCGCCAGATCGCGGAAGCGGCCGACGACGACATATACTCGGCGCGAGCGTTGGGCGAACTGACGCGACTTTTGGCCGATCGCGTGGACCGTCCTGAGTTCGCGATCGCCTCGCTCCCTCCTCCAAGCGTCTTTTTTGAAGCGGCGATCCGGCCGCCCTATCCCCGCGACCAATGGTTTCGGTGGCTGTCGGGCGATTCATGGGATGGTCCGCCAGTATTGATCGTCGCGCTCATGCTTCTCGCTTTTGGCGCGATCTTCCGCTTGGCGCCGAGACTCTTGCGAAGCCGCTTCTAGCCAACGTGGAGTTGTTGCGCGCCGCAACATGGCGGAAATGGCACGATCGGTTTTGAAAAGAGAATCCAGGCGTGCAATTCCACAAACGTCCCTCGTCATCGGGCGGGCGCGCGTGTAGCAAATCTGAAAGTTGCACGCGGCCAAATGACAATTTACCTGCCCATCGCCGAACTCTCCGTAAACGCCCTCCTGATCATTGGGCTCGGAGGCATGGTGGGCGTCATCTCCGGCTTGTTCGGCGTCGGCGGCGGTTTTCTTCTCACCCCGCTTCTAATCTTGATCGGGATCCCGCCGGCCGTCGCGGTGTCGACGCAAGCGCCGCAGATCGTAGCCTCTTCGTTTTCCGGAGTGTTGGCGCATTGGAAGCGCCGAGCGGTCGACGTGAAGATGGGCTTCGTGCTGCTCGGGGCGGGTATTGTCGGCTCGTTTATCGGGGTCGAGATCTTCAGCTACCTGCGTGAACTTGGTCAGGTCGAGTTCTTTGTCACGCTTTGCTACGTGGTCTTTCTCGGGCTCGTCGGCGGCTTGATGGCGTTCGAGAGCGTTTCCGCGCTGAAGCGACGGCGCAATGGCGGTCTGGTCACGTCGAATGCGGCGAAACGTCGGCGCTGGATCCACAAGCTGCCCTGGAAGGTCCGGTTCAAGCAGTCGAAGCTCTACATCAGCGTCATCCCACCGATCTTGATCGGCTTCTCGATCGGGATCCTCGGTGCGATCATGGGTGTTGGCGGCGGTTTCATTATGCTGCCGGCGTTGATTTATCTTCTGGGCATGCCGACCAATGTCGTCGTGGGCACGTCGCTGTTTCAGATCGTGTTTGTGATGATGTTCACCACCATCCTCCACGCGGTGGAGAACCGAACCGTCGACGCCGTGCTGGCTTTGCTGCTGCTGCTCGGGGGCGTCGTCGGGGCGCAGTTTGGCGCGGTGCTCGGCGCCCGTCTGCGCGGAGAGCAATTGCGTCTGTTGCTCGCGGCGCTGGTCCTGACTGTATGTCTCGTTCTGGCGTTTGATCTCATCGCCACGCCAAGCGAGCTCTACTCGATTTCGCGCATTGAGGCGGGCTGATGAACGCTCTTTCCAAGCGATGGAGAGTGTCCTGGGCTTCAGCTGCTCTGTGCCTATGGGCGTGTTTGTCGGCCGGGTTAAGCCATGCGCAAGGCGCAGATGGGCCGATGACGCCGTTCGGGCCCGCCGGCATCCCCCTTGAGGAGCGCATCCTGACGGGGTCCGCCCAGGACCAGGTCGCCATCACGGCGACGTTTTCGGGCTCGGAACTCTTTGTTTACGGCGCCATCGCCCGCAATCGCTTCTTGGCCGTCGGCGAGAACAGCCCGGAGATCATCATTGTCGTTCGCGGCCCGTCTTCACCGATCATGGTGCGTAAGAAAGACCGGATCGGCGGCTTATGGATGAACAATGAAGCCGTGCGGATCGCGGCCGCCCCGAGCTACTACGCGGTCGCCAGCACGAAGCCGCTTCCCGAAATCCTCGAGGAGCTCGACGACTTCACCTACCGCATCAGCATCGACCGAGCGGTTTTGATCGCCGGTGTTCCGTTCTCCGCCGAAAACCCGGCGAACTTTCGCGAAGCGTTGATTCGATTGAAGCGGCAGTCGGGCCTCTATCGAAACACCCCTTTCGGCGTCACGCTGAAAGGCGGCACGCTGTATCAGGCTCGGTTCCGGATGCCGGCCAACATCATTGAGGGCGACTATCAGGTGCGTGTCTTTCTCGTTCGCGACGGACGTGTGAGAGACCAGGCGAGGATCGAATTGCCAGTGCGCAAAGAGGGCGTGGAGCGTGTGCTCTACGCCGCGGCGCAGGAGACGCCGTTCCTGTACGGTCTGTTGACGTTGTTGACCGCGTTGTTCTGTGGTTGGGGCGCCTCTGAGTTGTTCCGTCTGCTCAGACGCTAGCGGCGGCCTTAGATCTCGCCGACGCCTTGCAAATGGGCGCGTTCAAAGCCGATCACCCGCACCCAAACCCTTGGATCGGCTTTTGATTGCCGCGCCACCCACGAATAACCGGTATCTTCCCAGCGCAGAACGTCATCCCGAAGATTGTCGAGCACCAGCTCTCCCGCGTTGGTGCGCACAACCAGAACCGCGTGATACGGCGCTTCTTGTCCCAAAGTAACCCCGATGAGCAGCGCCTCTGGCGGCCATCCCGCCTCGATGAGCGCTTGCCGTTTCGCAATGACGAAGTCTTCGCAATCGGCAGTTTCCGTGGGATGCGACCAAAGGTCTGTGACGCCGTGCGCCTCTTCGTCCGTCGCCGGCACGTAAGCGGAGTTGACGGTGCGGTTGATCCTGTCCAGCGTGGTCATCATCGATGCGGACATCGTCACCGCCGTCTCGCCGGTCGGGGCAAGCGGCGCCGGGCACTGCTCGGGACTGCGCGCGCACAGGTCGTAAAAGCCGCGCGGCCCATACATCGTCTCGCCTTCGGCCATCAGCACCAGCCCAGAGCCGGCGCCTTCAGCCGACGCCAACTGTTCAGCCAAGGCTGAGGGCGTCGTCAGGCAAAGCGCTGCGCAGATCATGGTTATCAGTCGAAAGGTGTCCATCCGGCCATCAGTTCAAAAGCGTCTGACGCGAACTCAGCAAGCAGGGCGCCACTTTTGGGAGAGGACTGAAGATTTGACGTGAGCGGGCGCTCGGGCTACGCAGCCGTTGTGGCGATTTGTTACCGGATTGCGGGCCACGGTAAAGATTCCGCTAAAGAGGTAGGATGAGCGACGTGATCGTCTGTTCCGCCTCTTTAGCCCATTAGGCGAAAGGCGAGCTGAGATGTCGCAACACCCCCCCGCCCAACGGCGCCTCCCCGCCGACATCGCGCCGGCGACACGTCTTGTGCACGAAGGTTCAAGGCGCAGCGCATATGGCGAGGTTTCCGAGGCGTTGTTCCTGACGCAGGGTTTTCTCTATCCGAACGCATCCGCGGCCGAGGCCCGTTTCGAGGGAGAAGGACCCGAGGACAGCTTCATCTACGCGCGATATGGCAATCCGACCGTTGCGATGTTCGAGGATCGGATCGCGGCTTATGAAGGCGCGGAGGCGGCTTTTGCGACGGCCTCCGGCATGGCGGCGATGAACGCGGCGATGTTTTCACAGTTAAAGGCCGGCGATCATGTCGTGGCCTCGCAGGCGCTCTTTGGCTCTTGCCTTTACGTGATCGAAACGCTGCTTCCGCGTTTCGGGGTTGAAACGACGCTCGTTCACGGCCCGGATCTCGACGCATGGAGCGCGGCCATGCGGCCTGAAACCAAACTCGTTTTCCTCGAGACGCCCGCGAACCCGACCCTTGAGCTGATCGATATCGCGGCGGTCGCCGAGATCGCCCATGGCGGCGGCGCGCGCGTCGTCGTGGACAATGTTTTTGCAACGCCGGTGTTTCAAAAGCCCCTGGAGCTCGGGGCGGATATGGTCATGTACTCCGCGACGAAACACATCGACGGACAAGGTCGCTGTCTGGGCGGAGTGCTGCTCAGCGACGAAGAAACGATCCGCGGGCCGGTTGAGACCTATCTAAAGCATACAGGCGGAGCGATGAGCCCATTTAACGCTTGGGTGATGCTGAAAGGGCTTGAGACGTTGGAGCTTCGCGTGCGCACGCAGTCGGCGAGCGCGGCGCGGCTGGCGGATGCGGTGGCTGACCACCCGGGCAGGGCGCGCGTCCTGTATCCCGGGCGAACCGATCATCCGCAGTTTGAGCTGGCGCAAAGGCAGATGACCTCCGGCGCCACCATGCTGGCGATCGAGCTGTCTGGCGGAAAATCCGCGGCGTTCGCGTTTCTGGACGCGCTTCAGATCGTTGGGATCTCCAACAATCTCGGCGACGCCAAATCCCTGGCGACGCATCCTGCGACGACAACGCATCAGCGGCTCACGGCAGAGGCGCGCGCCGCTCTGGGGATCGGCGACGGACTGGTGCGATTGTCCGTCGGGCTTGAGGATGCCGGCGACCTGGTCGCGGACGTGAGCAGGGCTCTCGACGCGGCCAATTGTTAGCCGTGCGCGAGACTGTCGTGAAACAGTTCATATTATCAAGGGCCCGTCGTTTCCTGCTGGACAATTGTCTCTTCGCCCGGTCAGCTTGGGGTCTCAGGACCGGGGAGAAAAATGATGGACGACGCTGACGCGGACCGGAATTCGCCGAAGCAGGGGCGCGACGGACAAGATCAAGCCGACGCTGCGCGGGTTTTTGAGAAGTCCTCTCACGGTGTCGCGATCGCAGTTGAACCGATTTACCTGGAAAGCCATTCGCTTCCTGCGATGGATCACTATGTCTGGGCGTACCGGGTCCGGATCGCCAATGGTCGCGGCGGCGCAGTTCAGCTGAAGACCCGATACTGGCGGATCACGGACAGCCGCGGCGCCGTGCAGGAGGTCTTTGGCGAAGGCGTTGTCGGCGAACAGCCGGTCATCCAGCCCGGTGAGACGTACGAGTACACATCAGGCGCGCCGTTGGCGACCCCATCGGGTTTCATGCACGGCCGCTATGGAATGGAGACCCCTGAAGGCGAGAGCTTGGACGTCGACGTCCCGGCGTTTTCTCTCGACAGCCCGCACGACTCGGGGCTCGCGCACTGATCCGCGAACCCCAGCGGCGATTTTCTCAGATACGGTTACGAAGCCCTCGGCTGCAGAGGGATGAGGGGATTCAATGAACAAACACGATATTCGCGAACTCAACGTGGATCGCGAAGCCGCCCAGGAAGACATCGAAGACATCCAAGGCCCTTCCGAAGAACAGGCGATGGCCGCTGTGCGCACGCTGTTGCGCTGGGCGGGCGACGATCCGGATCGCGAGGGTCTTCTCGACACTCCCGGCCGGGTGGTTCGCGCGTACCGTGAATGGTTCAAGGGGTATGAGGAAGACCCCGTCGCCTATCTTCAACGGACGTTCGAGGAAGTCGAAGGCTATGACGAGATGGTCGTGTTGCGCGACATTCGCTACGAAAGCTATTGCGAGCATCATCTCGCGCCGATCATTGGCAAAGCGCATGTGGCTTACATCCCGACTGATCGCGTCGTTGGGATCTCGAAGCTGGCGCGGGTCGTCGAAACGTATGCAAAGCGGCTGCAGGTCCAGGAGAAGATGACGGCGCAGATCGCTCAGAGCATCGCCGGCGTGCTGAAGCCGAAGGGCGTTGCGGTTGTGATCGAGGGCGAGCATCACTGCATGAGCACGCGCGGCGTGCACAAACCCGGCGTCAGCATGGTCACCAGCAAGATGTTGGGCGCTTTTCGCGACAACCTTTCAACCCGCAAAGAGTTTCTGGACATCATCGGCAATCCCGTGAACCGCGGATCCTGATCAGGCGCGGCGCCCTCGTCCGACCACCGACCACCGCCGCGTTGGAAAGACCGGTCTGGCTGCTGAGACGGCGCCGCGCGCCAGAAGCTGCCTGTTGGGGATCGGTCGCGGTATAGAAGCGCGTCCCAACGAAAGTCCGACCAAAGATGCTGCGTACCGAAACCGTCGATACCTTGATTCTGGGCGCAGGCGCGGCCGGCCTGTTTTGCGCAGGGTTCGCGGCGCGCGGCGGCGGGCGCGTCTTGCTGATCGACCATGCGAAAGCGCCGGGCGACAAGATCCGGATCTCAGGCGGCGGACGCTGCAACTTCACCAATCTTCGGGCGTCGCCGGAGAACTTCATCTCGCAGAACCGGCATTTCGCGAAGTCGGCGCTCAAGCGCTACACGCAGTGGGATTTCGTAGATCTCGTGGCGCGATACGACGTGCCGTATCATGAGAAGACGCTTGGCCAGCTCTTTTGCGACACGTCCGCTCGAGATATCATTGACCTGCTGCTCGCCGAGATGAAGCCCGCAGAGCTGCGCCTAAACACGCAGATCGTTGAGGTTGCGAAAACGGCCGCCGGCTTCAGCGTCACGTTGGAGACAGAAGGGGCGCGTTACGCGGTTGCCGCGCAGAACCTTGTTGTCGCGACAGGCGGCAAGTCGATCCCCAAGATGGGCGCCACCGGGCTCGGCTATCGACTGGCGGAGCAGTTTGATCTGTCGCTGATCGACACGCGGCCGGCGCTTGTGCCGCTCACGTTCGGCGGTGAACTGCTTGACGAGCTGAAGTCGCTCGCGGGCGTGGCCGCTGATGCGGTCGTCCGTTCCTCTCGGGCTGCGTTCGAGGAAGCGGCGCTGTTCACCCATCGCGGGCTGTCCGGTCCCGCAATTCTGCAGATCTCGTCGTATTGGCGGGAAGGCGAGGCGATCACCGTCGGCTTTGCGCCAGGCGTCGACCTGTCCTCGGCGCTCAAGGTCGAACGCGCATCGAATGGTCGGCGCGCGGTTTCAACGGTGCTCGCGCAGTTCATGCCCAAGCGGCTGTCGCAACATCTGTGTGATCGTTTCGGGGCGCGCGGCAATCTCGCGGATCTTTCTGACAAGCGCTTGAGCGATCTGATTGATCAACTCACCACATGGGAGCTCACGCCGACCGGATCGGAAGGCTATCGCACTGCGGAGGTGACCTTGGGCGGCGTCGACACTGATGGCTTGAGCAGCAAGACGATGGAGACCAAGACTGTTCCGGGTCTCTATTTCATCGGCGAGGTCGTCGATGTGACAGGGTGGCTCGGCGGGTACAACTTCCAGTGGGCGTGGTCGTCCGCATGGGCTGCGGGAACCGCGATCGCCTCTCAGACAAGCGCGTTTGAACGGGCGTCGTGAAAATGATGGTCGTGACAATGATGATCGATCTGCATCGTCCGCTGCGCGCGCCGGCGCGGCCGGGTCATGCGCAACTTCCGGCGCTTGCGAAAGTCTTCGCGACGCGATCGGGTTGAACCTCGACAACGGCGGGAGGTCACTATGAAAGCGATGCGGATCGAAGCTTGGGGCGTCGAGAACATCCGTCCAGTCGAACTGCCTGATCCGAGCCCGGGGCCGGCGGAGGCGCTTTTGCGGATGCGCGCCGTCTCAATCAATCCGCGCGACCTGATCATGGCTCAGGGAGGCTACGGCAGAATGGCGGCGCAACCGCCGTTGATCCCGCTCTGCGACGGCGCCGGCGAGGTGATTGCGTTGGGCGAGGGAGCGGCCGGTGTCGCGGTCGGCGATCTGGTTTGTCCGAACTACAGTCGGACCTGGTTGCAGGGCCTGGCGCATCCCACGGCGCATCTCGGAGCCCATGGCGGAATGATCGACGGCACGGCCTGCGAGCTCATGTCGATTCCGGCGGAGGCGCTGGTGAAGGCCCCGCGCCATCTGTACGCTCGGGAGGCCGCGACGCTGCCTTGCGCCGCCGTCACCGCGTGGAACGCCATCGTCGAACAGGGCGACGTGGGCGAAGGCGATCGTGTGCTGATCCAGGGAACGGGAGGCGTCGCGCTCTTTGCGCTGCAGTTCGCGAAGCTGCGTGGGGCCGAAGTCATCCTGATTTCGTCGAGCGCCGCCAAGCTTGAAACGGCCGGCGCGCTGGGCGCTGACCATCTGATCAACTACCGCGAGACCGAGCGCTGGGACAAAGCGGCCCTGGAGATCACAGGGGGCATTGGCGTCGACCACGTGGTCGAGGTCGGCGGCGCGGGCACGCTCGACAAGGCGATCAACGCGGTGCGGCCGAGCGGCGCGATCAGCTTGATCGGCGTTTTAGGGGGCGGAGAGGCCGCCGTTTCGCTGGGCAAGATCGTCACTCGCAACATCCGGCTCCAGGGCGTGACGCTCGGCGGTCGCGACATGTTCGAGCGTATGGCGGCCGCGATGGCTGAGCATCAGATCCGACCGGTTATCGACGACCAGGATTTCGAGCTCCAAGAGCTGGGACAAGCGCTCGCCAACCTCTCGAAAGGGGGGCATGTCGGCAAAGTCGTTTGCGAGCTGTAAGCCCCGGCGATCCTGTCCGGACTGTGCGGCGATGAAGCATTTGCGCTGGCCGCCCGTTTGCGCCCATAAATCATGCTTGTGAGACGCGCGGACAGCATGATGCACGGGTCGAGGAGATGAACCAGACGGTTCAAGAGGCTTTGCCCGATGAGCGCCCGGAGGCCGTGGCGAGCGCGGTGAATCCGCGCGACCTAAGCTACGCGCTGAGCGCGAAGACGGGTCTGGGAAAATCCGTTGTTCGCGTAACCGAGAACCTTACTGGAAGGCTCCCGGTGCTGTACCGGCTGCTCGGATATGACAAAGACGTCGCCGCGGGCGAGGCGATCTGGGACGTCGTCTGGCGTCGCTACAAACTCTCGCTGGATCTGGTGCGCAATCCGGCGGAACGGATCCCGGCGACGGGCCCGGTGGTCGTCGTCTCCAACCATCCTTTCGGCATTCTTGACGGCATGGCGATTGGCAAGCTGCTGTGGGACCGCCGTCCTGACTTCAAGATCGTCGCCAACGCCGTTTTCGCACAGGCGCCCGAGCTGGCGCCCCACATTCTGCCAATTGATTTCGAAGGTGATCGCGCTGCAGCGGTCCGCAATCTACAGACGCGCCGGGATGCGCTGGCGTATCTGAAATCGGGCGGGCTCGTTTCCATCTTCCCCGGCGGAGCGGTCGCGTCGGCTCGAACAGCGTTTGGGACGCCTTATGATCCCGACTGGAAACCATTTGCCGCGAAGATGGCGAGCGCGCCGAACGTGACCGTGATCCCGGTCTTTTTCGTTGGCCGCAATTCGCGCGTCTTTGAAGCTGCGGGACGCCTTGCGCCGGCGTTGCGCTACGGACTGCATGTTCATGAGTTCTGGCGTCGGATGGGCAAACCGGTGCCCGTCGCAATTGGCGACCCGATCCCAAGAGCCCAGATTGAAGCGAGGGCCGGTGACCCGCCGGGTCTGATGGCGTATCTTCGCGCGATGACTTATGCTCTGTCGCCGGACGCCGAAGGCCTCTCGGAGGAGGCGCGCTTGGCGGGACCGCCGGTCGGCCGGCGGTGGGGTTGACTGATCCGGTTGCGGCTTGCATCCGAATACTGGAGTAGGAGAAACGTGGACGCGGATATGAGTTCTCAAAAGATATCCGAAGAATCATTGTCTTACGCTCGCTGCGCCGAGACGCGCGCGGGGCGGGCCGTTATCCGTGGAATCGAGAACCTGTCGGGGCGCAAACGGCTCATCCGCAGCTTGGCGGGCTATGAGAACGAGATGGCGACGGGAAAGACCTTCTGGGAGGTCTTCTGGGAACGCTTCGGCTTCAAGCTCGAAGCGGATGGCGTCGGGCTGGAAGGCATCCCCAAAAACGGGCCGCTCGTCTGTGTCGCCAACCATCCGTTTGGGATCGTCGACGCTCTTACGTTCTGCATGATCCTGGCCAAGACCCGGCCGGACTTTAAGATCCTGTCGAACGAGTGGCTCGTCCCGGCGCCGGAGATCATGCATCACGTTCTGCCGATCGATCGCGAACCGACGCGGGCGGCGATGGAGACGAACTTGAAGACGCGCCGCGAGGCGATCTCGCTACTGAAAGACGGCGGGTGCATATCCGTTTTTCCGGCGGGCACTGTGTCCCAGAGCCGCCGGATCTATAAACGCGCCTTCGACGCGAACTGGAAAAACTTCACGGCGACGCTGATTCAGATGACAGGCGCGCAAGTGACCCCGATCTTCTTCGATGGCCAGAACAGTCGGCTCTACCAGATCGCGTCTCATCTGTCGGAAACTTTGCGGATCGCTCTGGCTGTGAACGAGTTCGACCGGATGATCGGCGGACCGGTCAAGGTGACGATTGGCGAAACGCTGGATCAACGCGCGCTCGAGCCGTACTATGGCAAGCCCGAAGCGATGATGACGTATCTTCGAAGCCTGACCTACAGCCTGTCGCCGGATTTCGTGAACGCGCTCACGCGGGGCAAGGCATGGGGATAGGCGGAGCTTCTAGAGCTCGGAGACCTTCAGCCTGACCTCTGGAAGCGTTCCGGGTGGGTTCGCCAAATCAAGATAATCCCATCCTGTCAGCGCGATCATCGCCGCATTGTCGGTCGCCCATTTGAGCGGGGGCAGATTGAGCGTGGCGCCCATCTCTTCGCAAAGATCAGATGCCTGGGCGCGCAGCGGTATGCTTGCTGCGACCCCGCCCACGATGATGAGCGACCGGTAAGGGCGCTGGCTCAAGGCGCGTCGGCATTTGGTCATCAAGACCTCGAAACAGGCCTCGACGAAGGACGAGGCGAGATCGGCTGGCGCCGCGCCTTTCGCCAGAGCATGCGCAACAGCCGTCTTGAGACCGGAAAAGGAGAAATCGAGGCCGTCGCGGATCATCGGCCGCGGCAGATCGATCGTTGGTTGCCCGGTCGCTGCAAGGCGGTCCACCGCCGGGCCGCCAGGATATCCCAGGTCGAGCATTCGGCCGACTTTGTCGAAAGCCTCGCCCACCGAGTCGTCGCGCGTGGTTCCGAGCACGGTGATCTTGTCCGATGCGTCCATCCGCGCCAGCAACGTGTGCCCTCCCGAAACGAGGAGCGCGAGCGCCGGGTAGGTGATCTCGCCGCCGTCCAGTTCCGGGCTCCGCAGATGCCCCCGCAGGTGGTTGACGCCGAGCACGGGCACGTCCCAGCCGATCGAGAGACCCGCGGCCGTGTTCAAGCCGACCAGCAGAGATCCGATCAGGCCAGGCCCTCGCGTCACGGCGATCGCGCGCAGATCCTGGCCGGTTATCCCCGCGGATGTCAGGGTCTTGTCAATCGTCGGCACAATGGTGGCGACATGAGCGCGGCTGGCGAGTTCCGGATAAACACCGCCAAACTCCGCGTGAATCTCGGTCTGAGAGGCGACGACGGACGCAATCACGCGACCCTCCGCGTCAACCAGCGCGGCGGCGGTGTCGTCGCAGGATGTTTCGACGCCAAGGATCAACCCGTCGCGGGGCGTCTGGGGGCTCATGACAGGTCCTCCCCCGGGTCAGTGGCCAGGTATTCAGCCAGGTCCGCTTCCGAGACGGCGCCCACACGTTCGATCCGAGGCGGGGTGACGGCGCAATTGACAAGCGTCGACGGCACCGTCGGACGGGGGCCGTCTTCCACGACGAAGTCCGGCGTCCCATCCAGTTGGGGAAGGATGTCTTTCGGTAATTCCGGCGTCGGCTCTCCATGGGCGTTGGCGCTTGTTGCGCAAATCGGGCCGGTGCGGGCGAGCACGTCGCGGAGCGGCCTCTCATCCGGGATCCGAACCGCGACTTCCGCGCGCCCCTCCACCCAGGCGACACGTGGCGCTTCGCTGAAACCCAACGCCAATGTCAGGGCGCCGGGCATGAAGGGCGACCTCAAAAGACGCTCGGCGACCGGGGCCACGTCGACGCCCAACGCGGTCAGCGCTGCCTGGTCCGACAACAAAAGCGGCAATGGCCGCGCTCCGGGGCGCTTCTTCAACTCGAAGATACGCGCGGTTGCATTTGGGTCGGACGGCGACGCGGCGAGACCATAGACAGTGTCAGTGGGGATCAGGCCGACCTCTCCCGCCTGGATCCGATCCGCGATCTCGGCGGTATCCCCCCACCCCAGGATGGTGATTGCGCTCATGCCGCCTCCATCGATGGAAAGCGCGGCGAGAACTCGTTTATCGGAAGGACCGGCTTGACCCGGACGTCCTGTCCCGGATGGCGCTCGGCCAGGGTTGCGAGCGTCTGGATCCGCGGCGCGTCTATGCCCGTGTCGATTGTCTCGACATCACCGAGCTGGGCGGCGGCTTCCACTCGAAACGAGCCTGCGAGCGCCACTGCGGGCAAATGTGCGGCGAGACGCGTCACCGAACTCAACGGCCCGAACCTTAGGACGGCCTCAGCGTCTGGACGCATCAATCCGGCATAGGCCGCGCCCGCCGCCGCTTTCCGCAGGCACAGCAGCGGCAAATCGGTTCTGGCGCGGGCCTCTTCCGCGAACAATTCGAACGACAACAACGGTGCGACCGGCACGTTGAGCGCGAAACCCAAACCGTTTGCGAAGGCGACGCCGGCGCGGATCGCGCCCAATCCTCCTGGGCCGTAGTTCACGGCGATTTTGGAGATGTCGGACGCGGCCGCGCCCAAGTCGCCCAAACCGGCTTTGACCAGCGGCGTCAGATCGCGACCGCTGTTGTTGGGAACATCATGGATGGACTGATAAACGACTCCGCCTTTGCGACTGAAACCGATCGCATAGGCGCGCGAAGATGTTTCTATGACCAAGGTCAGGCTCATGCAGGCCCCTTCGCCAACTGCGCTTGCAGGCGCGCAAGAAGGTGCATTCCACGGTCGCCAAAGCCCCCGAACCGCAGCTCTCGCGCAGTGCTCTCATCGCCGAAATCGATCTGGAGGCTCAGGTAGGCGTCGAACTCTGACGACAGCCTTTCCCCCCATTCGATGATGGTGACAGCCTCGTCAAAGTCGTCTTCAAGACCGAGATCGCGAAACTCTGCGACGCCGCCCAGGCGATAAGCGTCGATATGCAAGAGAGCGCCGTTGGGCGTCGGCAATATGTTCGCAATCGGAAACGTCGGGCTTGTCGCCGCATCCTCCACGCCGAGGCCGCGCGCGACAGCTTGCGCGAAGAAGGTTTTGCCCGCCCCGAGATCGCCGGACAGCAGCAACACATCGCCGGCGCGCAATAGTTGGGACAGGCGTCCCGCGACGTCAGCGGTTTCCGCAGGCGTATGAGAGATGATCTGGAAGTCGGTCATCGCGTCGACAGTCGAACAACTGAGCATTGAGCGCTGCAGATAGCGGCTTACGCGCCGTATTTCGAGTGCTGTGAGCGTCCTCAGGCCCGGATACCGTAATAGTCTCGGAACCAGTGGACGAATCTCTCCAGACCTTCCTCGATCTGAGTTGTCGGTCGCACTCCGGTGTCTGCCGCCAGCGGTTCAATGTCGGCATAGGTCGACTGGACGTCGCCGGGCTGCATCGGGAGCATTTGCTTTTCAGCCTTTCGACCAATGGCCGTCTCAAGGGTCTCGATGAAGCGCATGAGCTCAATCGGGTTATTGTTGCCGATGTTCTGTAGCCGGTACGGCGCTGAGCTGGTTCCACTGTCTGGGTTCGCCGGGTCCCACTGCTGGTTGGGTCTCGCTGGGCGATCCGCGACCGCGGCGACGCCCTCGACGATATCGTCGATGTAAGTGAAGTCGCGACGCATCTTTCCGTGATTGTAAACCTGGATCGGCTGCCCTTCGAAGATCGCCTTGGTGAACTTGTAATACGCCATATCCGGTCGGCCCCAAGGACCGTAAACAGTGAAGAACCGCAACCCGGTCGCTGGCAGACCGTAGAGATGGCTGTAGGTGTGCGCCATCAGCTCGTTGGCCTTCTTGGTGGCCGCGTAAAGACTGATCGGGTGGTCGACCGTGTCGCCGACCGCGAACGGCGCTTTTGCGTTCAAGCCGTAGACGGAGCTGGAGGACGCATAAACCAGATGGGACACCGCATGGTCCCGGCATCCCTCCAAGATGTTCATGAAGCCCGAAACGTTGCTGTCCGTGTAAGCGCGCGGATTCTCAAGCGAGTACCGCACGCCGGCCTGCGCTGCGAGATTGACCACGACCGCCGGTTTCACGGCGTCAAACAATTCGGCGACGGCGTCCCGGTCTTCGAGACCAATGCGAAAGTTGGCGAAGCTTGGGTGCTGGGTCAGTCGCGCGAGCCGAGCCTCTTTGAGCGATGGGTCGTAGTAGTCGTTTAAATTGTCGAGGCCCACGACCCTGCGGCCTTCCTGCAGCCAGCGTTCCGCCAGATGGAAGCCGATAAACCCGGCGGAGCCGGTAATCAGGTGGACGCCGTCAGCCGGCGTCGGATCAGTAGCAACGGGGACAGGCATCTAGCGTTTGATCCATCTCGCGGTCTTCATGGGGGTATGGCGATCATCCGTTTGGAAAACAAGCGATCGCGATATCCGGTACTGCATCACTTTGAAATCTCGGTGCCGCGCTTCTTGTAGGTCTTCGGACGGCCTGGCTTCGGCGCACGCTCTTCCATGATCGCTACCAGATCATCCATATCCCAGACAGTCTCGCTCAAACCGGCTTCCATCGCCGGGGTGACGCGCAGTGTTTTGTGGATGCGAATGAAGTTGTACCAGACGGTGTAGAGCGCGACCATGTGCATATGGTTCTCGAACTTCTTTGAGAACGCATTGGTCAGGCGCGTGAACCGGCGCATATGCATACGCATGGTAAGATTCTGGCGCTCGACGTGCGAGGTCGAGACGTACTTGGGATCAGGTGAGCCTTCCACGCGCTGCTCTTTGGTCCCGGTGCATTCTGACGGGCTGTACTTCCGCTCATGCCCTTTCTGCCCGGTAGGTTCGCCGTACAGCTTGATAAGTTGCGCATAGTCCACATCCCCGCCGAACGCGCCTTCCACGGCTTCTAGATAAGCCTTGTGGCCGTCCGTGGTCAGCTGCACCCGGTTGGCCAGACGGCCCCGCAGCTCGTCCATGAACTCGATTGCGTATTCGCCGTCACGGCCACCCACCAGCCACGAGACAATCAGCTTCGTAGCGCTGTCCAGCGCGGTCCACGTCCATGTGTCACCGGCTTCCTGCGGCGCGCGCTTGGCCTTCGCGACGTTCTTCTGCTTGGCGTAGGTGAAGCTCCAAATCTCGTCGCACTGGATACGGCTGGCGGTCACGTCCTGCACCAGTTCGTCGTGCAGATCGGCGCAGACCTTACCCGCGTCGATCAACAACTTCGCGACAGTGTTGAAGCTGACATCCGCCAGCCGAGCGGTTGCCCGCATGGACTGCCCTTCACAGAGCATCTTGAGGATCAGCGAACGGGTTTTCAGGGGCAATTGTCTCATACCCCTTATATTTGAACTCTCTTGCCTGCCATCAAGCATAAAAGTTCACTATATAATGCGAAGATGGTCGGCCCCATTTCCTGGCCCGTTGTTATCCCCATCGTCCGCAAAGTCGTACATTCCAGCCAATTTTGCCTCAGACACGAAAAGCGCTCGCGCCATCTCGGCGGTCGTATATTCGAGGACGGATCGGAAATGCCTCAGCATTCTCTTGATCTTTCGTGGGGACTCCCTTGGCGGCTCATAGGGTTCGTTCTTGCGCATTTGGAGCTTGCCCATCTGAATGAAGAACATTTTCCTTTGGTATGGAGTGATGAGCTTGAGATGAAATGCCCTCATAGCGATGGCCTGCATCGAGACCTTCCAGTAGCGTTTCAGGTTGGCCACTTGCCGCAAGTCAAACTTCTTAAGTTGGCGGCGCAGTTCTCTCTCAGGGAGCAGGAATGCTCCTGCAAACCTGTCCGCTTCGGCCTCCATTTCCTCATCGCCCAAAATTGCAGTTGTATGCAAAACCATATGCCCAAGCTCGTGGCACAGGGTCCATCTAATCCGGTCCGCAGGGGCATTCATGTTCACAAAGAAAAGTACTGGCATCCCATCTATACGCTGACTAACCGCGTCGATCAGGTCACTCTCAAAGTTGCAGGGGATGACGATCCCACCGTTCTCCTCCAAGAGATCAATGACATTGTCGATTGGACCATCGGGGATCATCCACATCTCGCGGACGTGGCGGGCCGCATCGTCGACTGTAAACTCGCGCCCATGACCACCGCGATACTCGTCACGATCAATTTCAGGGATGAACCCGTTAGACCGCGCATCATATGACCGGAGCATCGTCGCTACATGCATTCGACGAATATTCATCTCAGCGACAATCTTCGCTAACGCTTTGGCTCCAAGTTTCTTGCGCCGACGGTAGTGGAATGGAGGCATTCCATACGGGCGTTCGGCCTGAAAGAAGAAATCCATCTCGAAGCCGAGAGCAGACGAAAGCGCTTCAACGAACTCTGTTGGCGGCGCCAAGAGTCCTGCCTCGTATTTGGAAATCGTTCCTTGCTTCACGCCGATTTCGCGCGCGAGATCAGTCTGCGTGAAACCTTGGGAATCCCTGGCGAGCGCCATCATATGGCGGTTAAAAGACCCAACTTCTTGCATGTTCAGCCCGTGCGGAAGCGGGGTTCACGTGTGACGTCCTGCCAAACCGCATCATGTGCTTCACGCTCATCGTGAGGAATGATTGCAGCGCACCACAACGTAGACTTTCCAGCGGGAAGGGCGACCTGTGACCGGACAAACCCAATGCCCATGTCATCAAGAAAGTACCCCACGTTCAGCCGTGTTGCCTCTTGAGGAAGCCCTGGCAAGAGATCACCGCGTTCGAAATCACGGGCCTGCTTGGTCGGGTAGTTGGAAGAGACGCCGTTCTCATCGGTCTTCTTGAACCGCACGGCGGCATTTGCATCTTCAAGAAGCCAAAGGTTCTG